>Ga0228662_1000996_pt1 | contig 12625 bp, 13 predicted proteins | sample 76DmetaG_FD_183173 | JGI IMG/M metagenome (GOLD analysis project Ga0228662, IMG submission 183173) | Seawater microbial communities from Monterey Bay, California, United States - 76D | ecosystem: Environmental > Aquatic > Marine > Coastal | place: USA: California | collected 2016-11-10
TATACTTGGATTAATGGCAAAGCCCTTTCAGTTTAAACAGTTTAGTGTTGCTCAGGACCAATGCGCCATGAAAATTGGAACAGATGCCGTGTTATTAGGAGCATGGGCAGACTTAGATTCGCAGCCAAATTCGATCTTAGATATTGGAGCCGGAACCGGGGTTTTGGCCCTAATGATGGCCCAAAGAGGTACAGCAGAACTGATCGATGCTCTCGAAATAGACTCTGCAGCCTACGAGCAATGTGTTGGTAATTTTGAAGCTTCAGATTGGGGGGATCGTTTGTTCTGTTACCACGCATCACTTGATGAATTTACTGAAGAAATCGAAGACCAGTACGACTTGATTATTTCAAACCCACCGTTCTATACAACCCCCTACAAAACAGAAAATAACATACGGAATCAAGCACGTTTTGAAGATGCCATGCCCTTTCATAAACTTCTAAAATCCGTGTCTCAATTACTTACTCCTAATGGGCACTTTAATGTCGTTCTCCCTTTTAGCGAAGAAATCTCATTTATTAAGTTGGGTAAAATAGAAGGCTTATATCCTTCAAAAATCTTACGTATCAGAGGGCAAAAATCAAGTCCTATAAAACGCAGTTTGATTTGTTTTACGTTTAAAAATCAGACTGTCGAAACACAAGACCTCATAATAGAAATCGCACGTCATCAGTACACAAAAGAATATACAGCACTCACAAAAGATTTTTATTTAAAACTGTAGAGTTTTCATTCGGAATAAGTATTTTTGCAGTAACATTATCTAATTCTCATTTTTGATTATATAAAATTGAATTAAAAACAAAAATTACTAATGAAAGCCGATTTATTTGAAGCACCTGACTATTACCTTTTGGATGATTTATTGTCTGAAGAGCACAAGCTCGTAAGAAGTGCAGCCCGTGACTGGGTCAAAAGAGATGTCTCACCAATCATAGAAGATTATGCGCAACGTGCAGAATTTCCAACTCAAATTATTGGAGGTTTAGCCGAAATTGGTGCCTTTGGCCCTTACATTCCAACAGAATATGGAGGTGCAGGTTTGGATCAAATTTCCTATGGTTTAATCATGCAAGAAATTGAACGTGGAGATTCTGGTGTGCGAAGTACAGCATCGGTACAATCGTCTTTAGTAATGTATCCTATATGGAAATATGGAAATGAAGCTCAACGTCAAAAGTATTTACCCAAACTTGCTAGTGGAGAATGGATTGGTTGTTTTGGGTTGACAGAACCTGATCATGGAAGTAACCCTGGTGGAATGACCACAAATTACAAAGATATGGGCGACCATTATCTTTTGAATGGTGCTAAAATGTGGATTTCAAATTCTCCAATCGCTAACCTCGCAGTGGTATGGGCAAAAAATGAAGAAGGACGTATTCACGGACTGATTGTTGAACGTGGCATGGAAGGATTTACTACTCCGGAAACGCATAACAAATGGTCGTTACGCGCAAGTTCAACAGGTGAGCTTATTTTTGATAATGTTAAAGTTCCTAAAGAAAATTTATTGCCTAATAAATCTGGACTCGGTGCGCCACTTGGTTGCTTGGATTCAGCACGTTACGGAATCGCATGGGGTGCCATTGGTGCCGCGATGGACTGTTACGATACCGCTTTAAGATACAGTAAAGAACGAATTCAATTTGGAAAACCAATTGGACAATTTCAGTTACAACAAAAGAAACTTTCGGAGATGATTACCGAAATTACCAAAGCACAGTTACTTACATGGCGTTTGGGTGTATTGAGAAATGAGGATCGCGCAACTACCGCACAAATTTCAATGGCTAAGCGAAATAATGTAGATATGGCTATAAAAATTGCACGTGAAGCCCGACAGATGTTAGGTGGCATGGGAATTAGTGGCGAATACAGTATTATGCGCCATTCCATGAACCTTGAAAGTGTTATTACATATGAAGGAACACACGATATTCATTTACTGATTACTGGACTTGATATTACTGGTTTAAATGCATTTAAATAGATTTAAGTTTATGAAGATGCGTCTAGCTATAATTGTTCTCACATTGACAGTAGGTCAATTTTTATTGAGCTGTAATTCAAATACAGAAAACCCCACAGAACCTATTCCAGTAACACCCAAAAATTTCAAACTCATTGCGCTTGGAGATAGTTATACCATTGGGCAAAGTGTGTGTGAAAGTTGTCGGTTTCCAGCACAACTAAAAGATAGTTTACAGTCGCGCTATACCGCAGTTGATACTTTTAATCTAGAAATCATTGCACAAACAGGTTGGACCACTACAAATTTAAAAAATGCAATTTCATCTGCCGATCCACAAACTGATTTTGATTTGATTACGCTTTTGATTGGAGTAAATAATCAATATCAAAACAAACCTTTTGAGCTCTACGAAACTGAATTTGTTGAGCTTGTTTCGACCGCAATTTCGTTAGTTGGCGGTGATGCTTCTAAACTCATTGTAGTTTCGATTCCTGATTATGCCTTCACACCATTTGGTCAAGGCAGAAACCCTTCAGATATTAGCACCCAACTCGAACTTTACAATACTTTTGCTCAAAACTATTGCAACGACAACAACTTAAAATATGTATATATCACAGATATTACTCAAGAGGGGTTAAACAATCCAGCATTGGTCGCAACAGATAATTTACATCCATCAACACTTGCTTATACCAAGTTTGTTGAGCGCATTCTCCCCTTGGCACTGGATATTTTAGAGTAACTTATTTTGACAAACTAGAATTAATCTTCTGGTGCTAATTCAATTTCAAGACCTTCCATTTCTGCAGTGATTTGAATTTGACAACCCAAGCGGCTGTTAGTTCTGACATTAAAGGCTTCACTAAGCATTGCTTCTTCATCGTCTTGCATTTCACGAAGAGGATGACGAGTTAAAACATAGCATTGGCAAGACGCACACATGGCCATTCCTCCACAAATCCCTATAGTTCCTTCAGGAGCTAGTTCGTAGAGTCGAACCACTTCCATTAGGTTTAAAGCCATATCTACTGGTGCTGCAATTTCATGTAATTTGCCATCACGATCTGTGATTTTTATTTGTACATCTTGATCCATTAATTTATTGATTTTACAACGGCTTTTGGAGCTTCTTTACGAGTGCCATCGAAACCATCAATTCCACTCACAGTTGTATATTTTAAAACATAGCGTTTACCAGGATTTATAATCTGGTAGGCTGCTTGACACATTAGGGTTGCTTCGTGAAATCCACAAAGAATAAGTTTTAATTTCCCAGGATAAGTATTGACATCTCCAATCGCAAAAACACCCGGAATATTGGTTTGGTAATCAAGTGCATTATTTACCTTGATTGCATTTTTTTCGATTTCGAGACCCCAATCGGCAATAGGTCCTAGTTTTGGAGACAAGCCAAACAGAGGAATAAAATTATCCGCTTGTATCCGAACAGGGGGTTCTCCAGTCTTGGTAACTTCAATGGCTTGGAGTTGGTCTTCTCCAATAAGTGCAGTGACCTCAGCGGGTGTGATGATATTAATCTTGCCCTTATTTTTTAACTCTTGGACTTTATCAACAGAATCTAAAGCTCCTCTAAATTCATTACGACGGTGAATCAAAGTCACTTCACTTGCGACCTCGCTTAAGAAAATACTCCAATCCAAAGCAGAGTCACCTCCACCAGAAATAACTACTTTTTTCCCTCTATAAATTTCGGGATCTTTAATCATATATGCCACACCCTTATCTTCATAATACTCAATAGTATCTAGTTGTGGTTTGCGTGGTTCAAAACTTCCAAGTCCACCAGCAATGGCTACTATTGGAGCTTTGTGTTGTGTTCCTTTATTAGTGGTTACAATAAACGACCCATCAGTTTGTTTTTCGAGAGTTTCAGCGCGTTCACCTAAGGTAAAACCAGGTTCAAATTGTTTGCATTGTTCCAATAGTTTGTCTGTGAGATCGCCTGCAAGAATTTCAGGATATGCAGGAATGTCATATATCGGTTTTTTGGGGTAAATTTCAGAACATTGTCCACCAGCTTGAGGCAAAGCATCAATTAAATGACACTTCATTTTAAGAAGTCCCGCTTCAAAAACCGTAAATAACCCCGTAGGTCCAGCACCAATAATTAAGATGTCCGTTTCAATCATATTTTAAACTTCAATATTTTCAACCGACTTAATCTCAGGAGCATATTTTTTGATGGTCATTTCAACACCAGACTTAAGCGTCATTTGATTCACACTACATGAAGAACAAGCGCCTACTAATTGTACTTTGACAACTTCGTCATTTTCAATAGCAATAAGGTTGATATTACCCCCATCATTTTCAAGAAATGGACGAATTTCATCTAAAGCTTTTACAACGTTTAGTCTAATTTCTTCTGAACTCATAGCCTTTATTTTTTGACCGCAGAACAACCTGCCATCGTGGTTATTTTTATCGCATCTGTTGGAGGTAATGTCGAATTTCGACTTACAACTTCCTGCACTACGTTTTGTGTGATTTTATGAAACGCTTCCTCAACTGGAGTTGCTACTTGCAGTGCTGCTGGTCTGCCTAAATCTCCGGCTTCTCTTACACTCTGTACCAAAGGAATGTCTCCTAAAAATGGGATTTTTAAATCTTCTGCTAAATGTTTTGCGCCTTCTTTACCAAAGATATAATATTTATTATCTGGCAATTCTTCTGGGGTAAAATAAGCCATGTTTTCAATGACCCCTAAAACAGGTACATTGATACTGTCTTGCTGAAACATTGCAACACCTTTTTTAGCATCGGCTAGTGCTACCGTTTGGGGAGTACTCACAACCACAGCACCTGTAATTGGTAAGGATTGCATGATACTTAAATGGATGTCCCCAGTTCCCGGAGGTAAATCAATGAGAAGAAAATCTAATTCTCCCCAAGCGGCATCAAAGATCATTTGATTTAATGCTTTGGCAGCCATTGGTCCTCTCCAAACAACAGCCTGATCGGGCTTTGTAAAAAATCCTATAGATAAAACGTTTACGCCATAGTTCTCAACAGGCTTCATTTTTGACTTCCCATCTACGTTGACTGCCAATGGTTTTTCATTTTGAACATCAAACATAATAGGAATTGAAGGCCCATAAATATCGGCGTCTAAAACGCCTACTTTAAATCCCATCTTAGAAAGTGTTACTGCAAGGTTAGCAGTTACGGTCGATTTCCCAACCCCTCCTTTTCCTGAAGCAACGGCTATTATATTTTTAATTCCAGGGATAGGCTTTCCTTTGATTTCATTTTTTGGTTGGGTTACAGCTTCCACTTTTACATTTACTTTGATCTTTGCCTTGGCATAGACCAATTCATGAATGGTTTTTAGAATGTCAACTTCTGTACGTTTTCTGGCCTGTAAACTGGGATTAGAAATGGTAATATCTACAACGACTTCATCTGCAAAAACCATTATATTTTTGACCGCTTTACTCTCGATCATATTTTGACCTTCGCCTGGGACTGTGATCGTTTTGAGCGCTTGCTCAATATCTTGTTTATTAAATTTCAAAAGTTTCTAATTTAGATGGATTCTAAAGTACAAATATACTATGAAATGTTTTAAAACAAAACTGGATTTCAGAAAATGATAACCTATTAAACTAGAGCTCTTTTGCTGGATCCCAAAATACGGATTCAAACTGTTGAATTTGATTGTTTACAATCTGTATGCCTTCACTTTCTAATAATTGTTGCATGAGGTTTGTACCCTCAAAATGATGCTTGCCTGTCAGCATACCTTTTCGATTCACAACGCGATGTGCAGGGACGTCTTTTCCATGTGAAGCGGTCATGGCATAACCAACCATTCGGGCACTACGGGCAGCTCCCAGATACCTAGCAATTGCGCCATAACTTGTCACACGCCCAACAGGAATTTGGCGCGCTACTTCGTAGCATTTATCAAAAAAATGAGGTTCGGTAGCCATTTAAACTAAGGACTTTGTAAGATGTTTACTAAGGTTGAAATAGAGACAATAGCGGTAATAATCCCAATGCAATAATTCATCCATTTTGGGGATGTGATTTTTGAATTTTTAATGTTATCAAAAAACAATATATAGATATATAGTGCTATAAAAGTTCCCGAAGTTGCACCTGCAATATAGGTTCCAACAGAGAGGTTGTCCAATTTAAGCAATTGATAGGACAATAGTGTTGTTACGATATAAGCTTGATAGGGTATCGGAAATATGTTTAAGGACGACATAAATATCCCTTGAAAAAAACGACTTTTTTTGCTTTTACTTGCATCAACCTTTTGAAGGCTGGCATCGCTTTTGGCTAGAATAAAAAAGTAAATTGAAATTAAAACAAAAAGAACTAATGCCACACGTTTAAGGACATCCACCACATCTGGATGTTGGCTCAGGTATTTGGCAAATATCAGTGCCAAATAGGTTTGAACTCCTACAATGACACACACTCCAAAGGAAAATACAAATCCTCTTAGATGGCCTTCTTTTAAGCTAATCTTTGCCGCAGAAATATTGAGCATTCCGGGTGGAATAACACCAATAAAAGCAAACGAAAGACCTAAAAGAAAGACTATAGATATCTCCAAAATTTAGTTGATTTTAAATCTAATATACGTAATTGCTTTTTGTTTCTCTAAATATTGGTTTTCGTAAAAGGTTTGGATCGCAGTGACTTCCTCTGGGCTTCCTTCTTGACGGTACACATCGTGGTTGGCATACTGAACCTCATGACCCTGTCCGTGTAAAAGCCCCAAGGTGTAGCCGTGCATAAATTCGCTATCGGTTTTTAGGTGTACAATTCCGGTTTCGTTTAGTATGTTCTTGTAACGTTTCAAAAACGTAGCATTGGTCATTCTGTGTTTGGTGCGTTTGTATTTGATTTGAGGATCTGGAAAAGTAATCCATATTTCATCAACCTCATTGGTTTCAAACAGCTGTTCTATGAGTTCAATTTGTGCTCTAATAAAAGCCACGTTAGGCATTTTGTTTTCAACAGCTGTTTTGGCTCCCCTCCAAAACCGGGCACCTTTAATATCAATTCCGATGAAATTTTTATTAGGATACCGTTCAGCAAGACCTACGGTATATTCGCCTTTTCCACAGCCCAGTTCTAAAACCAATGGATTGGAGTTTTTGAAAAACTGTTGATTCCATTGTCCTTTAAGCGGATACACTGCATCGACTAGTTCTTCGCGTTTAGGTTGAAACACATTGTGAAATGTATCATTTTCATTGAATCGCTTGAGTTTATTTTTACTGCCCACTGTGTTGATTTTTGGCAAAAATACGGAAAGTAATCTGGATTATTGCTTTTGTTTTTGGAGTGTAAAAGAGAATTCACTTCCAATACCATGTTTACTCTCTACGTAGATTTTTTCGTCGTGAGCTTCAATGATGTGTTTTACGATTGAGAGGCCAAGACCTGAACCGCCTTCTTCGCGAGAGCCACTTTTATCGACTCTATAAAAACGCTCAAATAATCGCGTCAAATGATTGCTTTCTACGCCTTCGCCATTATCAGTCACTCGAACAATAATTTTATCCGAATTTAAATCCTCTACACTAATTTCGGTGGTGCCATTTTGATGGCCGTATTTAATTGAATTGACAACCAAGTTAGTAAGTACTTGCTGAATGCGTTGACGATCGGCAGTAACCATAATAGGATCTGGGCAGTTTTTATCTAAAAGTAGAGAGATGTTTTTCTTTTCGGCTTTAATTTCAAGCAAATCAAACACATTGGTAATGGTTTGAATGATATTAAACGTTTCAAGTGTTAGATTCGCATCTCCAATTTCGAGTTTAGTAATCATATCCAAATCCTTTACAATATAAATCAAGCGATCGACACCCTTATCGGCACGTTTGAGATATTTATCTCTAATTTTTGGATCATCGGCTGCACCATCAAGCAGTGTTGAAATATAGCCTTGTACGGTAAACAGTGGCGTTTTTAACTCATGAGATACGTTTCCTATAAATTCTTTTCGGAATTCTTCTCGAGTTTTTAGTGCCTCTAACTCTGACTTTTTGTTTTTGGCATAAGTGTCAATTTCTTTTGACAAGCTCTCCATATCTGTGGTAATTGGACTGTTGTTAACAGTAGACACATCCAAAAGGTTAAGGTCTTTGTAGATGGTTCTGATACTGCCAAAAATATAGCTTTCGAGTCGCAAATGGAGTATGAAATATGTCAGCATAAACGAACAGAGAAACCAAAACAATAGAAATGATAATTCTACACTAGAGAAACTAAATAAAAAAACACCCAGTAGAAGCGTTTGAATAGCTGTTATAAAAAACGCTGTGAGTATTGAAAATTTGTGGGAGTTTTTTATTTTTTTATCCATTAAGATTGAAACTTATACCCCACCCCTTTGATTGTTTTAAAAGAGTCATCGCCGATTTTTTCACGTAATTTTCGAATATGAACATCAATAGTTCGACCTCCAACAACGACCTCATTGCCCCACACTTTATCAAGAATTTCATCTCTTTTAAACACTTTGCCAGGTTTGGAAGCTAACAAAGATAACAATTCAAATTCTTTTCGTGGCAACACAATTTCGACACCTTTGGATATAATTTTATAAGCTTCTCGGTCAATTGTTAATTCACCTATGTGGACCACCTCCGAATTTACTGTAGTTGAGGTGTCATTAAGTCGTCTCAATAGGGACTTTATTTTGCTAATCAACACTTTGGGTTTGATGGGTTTTGTGATGTAATCATCGGCACCGGCTTCGAATCCCGCAACTTGAGAATAATCTTCACCACGAGCGGTTAGAAACGTGATAATCGTATCTTTAAGTTCAGGAAGGGTTCGGATTTTTTCACAGGCTTCGATGCCATCCATTTCGGGCATCATAACATCCATAATAATTAGGTGTGGTTGTTGTTTTTTAGCTTTTTTTACAGCTTCTGCACCATTTGATGCTGTTGAAATCTGATATCCTTCCGCTGAAAGGTTATAACTTAAAATTTCTAAGATGTCTGGCTCGTCATCAACAAGCAAAATTTTTATGGACGCGTTACTCATTTAATAATGGATCATAATTTTTATAAAGATAGAAAAATTAAAGACTGTAGCGAAACCTTTAAATTTAATAACGTTATAATAACAACATCGTAATGTTCACATAACGAATTTAGGATCTCTTAAATTGTTTATAATAAATTGTTAAGTAATTGTCAAATCGCTCAAAAAACTGTTTTAGTTTTTTTATATTTGAGATGAAAAATTTAATCAAAAAATATTCTGACTATGAAAAAAATTTACATTTTACTACTAACATTGACAATAACAAGCTTGTCTTATGGGCAAACTATCCTTTTTCAAGAGTCCTTTGAAACAGGAAACTCTGGTACACCATCTGAAATATGTAATGATGGTTCTGGAGACTTTTTCACAATAACTGATGGCTCAGATATTGGGTCTTTCTACCAGGTATCTGGTCAAGATGGAAGTTTTTTCTTTGCTGCAATGGATACAGATGGCGCACCATGCACTTCTCTTTCGGAAACTTTAGTCTTTGATGATATAGATATTTCAACATTTAATAATTTATCTCTTGCAATTTTACTTGCTGAGGATAAACCTAGTGACTCTGAATTTGACTGGGATTTTAATTCTCGATTTTACATTGAGGTAGATATTGACAATACTGGTACTTTCACAAAAATTCTTCAAGTAGCTGTATCAGACAGCTCGGCAGGATCAAATATATCACAACCCATGATTGACAGCGATCTTGATGGCAATGGAGATGGTGCAGAAATAACAGATATTTTTACTGAATATACAGCAAGCATAAGTTCAGGCAATTTAATAGATATAAGATTAGTGTTTGAAAACCTTGCTGCTGGTGATGAAGACATTTCTGTTGATAATATTAGAATTATAGATGGATATACTCCATCATCAACTATTAGCATTTCTAGCCCTTCAGGCAATTCAACAATTGCTCCTGGTACTACAAGTGTGAATGTTGAATGGGTAACTACTAATACATCTGGGAGTGAAACTGTTGACGTAACTGTGAACGGAACAACAACTAACAATGCGACAAGTCCATTTGCAATTTCTACTACTGACGGCACTACGTACAATGTTACGGTTAATTTAGTTGACGGCGGATCTACAGTTGCCTCTGATGATATTTCTTTTAGTGTTGGAAATTTAACACAAGTTGCTGACATCACTGCTCTTAGAGCCGATGTGGATAATAATGGAGCAGGAAGTTTTTACGAAATAACCGGTTCATCATTATTAACTCACACTGACGGTTTTAGAAGCAGAAAATGGTTTCAAGACGGTAATATTTCTGGGGTTTTAATTTATGATGAAGATGGAATTATCACAACTACTTACGCAGTAGGTGACATGGTTAGCGGATTAAAAGGATACAGCGCCATATCTAACGGGGTGTTGAGGTTTATCCCAACAGAAGACTCTGGTGTAATTGGTTCTTCTGGCAATGCTGTTGTCGCACAAACAGTAACAATTACAGATTTTAACGCAAGTCCAGATGATTACGAATCTGAGTATATTGAATTGCTGAATGTAAGTTTTGTTGAGGGTGACGGGACTGCTACTTTTTCAACTGGATCAAACTACACATTAACAGATGGAACTAACAATGCTATTATGCGTACCGATTTTTTCGGAGCGGATTATATTGGTGAACTAATTCCTTCCACTCAATTGCCAAGTGTATCTGGAGTAAGTGGTGAATATCAGGGAACTTCACAATTGTATATAAGAAGTTTAGCAGATATAACGTTAACGACTGGGCAATTTAATCTTTCAGAATTTAGCATCTCACCTAACCCAGCAAAGGGTAATTTCGTGAATATCACTTCAACTGGATTGGGAGCTATTCAAGCGAGTGTATTTGACATCCTTGGAAAGCAAGTCATCAATGCTGCTGTTTCAAATGGACGCTTAGATGTGTCACCCCTTAACACAGGGGTTTACATTGTAAAGCTCACACAAGGCGAAGCAACAACCACTAAAAAACTGATTATCCAATAATCTTATTTTTATAATACTCAAAAAGAGCGTTGCCAAAAGCAACGCTCTTTTTATTTTTAGCTATTTTTGTGTTGGAATACTAAATACATGAACCACAAAAATTCAATTTTTAACATCCATTCTAAAAGCGATTTTAAGGCCACCGCTTTGGAGGTGTTTAAGTTTCAATTTGAACACAATGCTGTGTACCGCTCGTTTTGTGATTTGCTTTATAAACATCCGAGTGACGTTAAATCTGTAGAAGAAATACCTTTTTTACCGATTGAGTTCTTTAAAACTCATTCCGTTGTATCCACTAACAAACCCACAGAAGCCACTTTTACGAGTAGCGGCACAACAGGAAGTAGTCTAAGCAAACACCATGTATGTGATTTGGACGTTTACAAACAAAGCTTTAGACGTGGTTTTGAATCTTTTTTTGGCTCAATCGAAGATTTTTCTGTATTGGCTTTATTGCCTTCTTTTCTGGAACGCGAAGGCTCATCATTGGTCTATATGGCAAATGATATGATTGTGCAGTCCAAACACCCAGAAAGTGGATTTTATCTACACGATCTAGACGCTCTAAAAAATACGCTAATTAGTTTGGAAGCAAAAGGTCAAAAAACACTGCTTATCGGCGTTTCTTATGCATTATTAGATTTGATTGAAGCCTATTCATTTGAATTAAAACACACTATTGTGATGGAAACAGGCGGTATGAAAGGGCAACGAAAAGAGCTGGTTAAATCGGAACTTCATGCACTTTTAAAACAGGGGTTTGGTGTGGATACCATTCACAGTGAATACGGTATGACAGAGTTGTTATCACAAGCCTATTCTAAAGGAGACGGGATTTTTGAAACTCCACCTTGGATGAAAGTGATGACAAGAGATCCCGAAGATGCACTGAGCATTCAGCCTATTGGAAAATCGGGCGGAATTAATATTATTGACTTGGCAAATATCAATTCTTGTGCGTTTATTGCTACTCAAGATTTGGGTAAACTCAAGCCTGACGGCACTTTTGAAATTTTAGGACGCTTTGATCAATCTGACATTAGGGGGTGTAATTTGATGGTGCTTTAGACCACTCGAATTATAAAAGTACTTCGCTTCCCTCGATTTATAATTACATAGGTGTCATTGATCAAGTCAGCGTTTGAAATTGTATAGTCCTCCCCTACTTTTTCTTTATTCACCGAAATTGAATTTTCTTTTAACGCACGACGCGCTTCACCATTAGAGGCTAAAAAATTTGTTTCTGCAGAAAGTGCAGCAATCATATCTAATCCAGACTCTAAATGCGTTTTTGAAATTTCTGATGTAGGAACGCCTTCAAACACATCTAAAAATGTGGCTTCATCTAAAGTTTGAATATCGGCTTTAAAGGATTTACTGTATAAAATAGTGGATGCTTTTTCGGCATTTTCAAAATCAGCCTTACTGTGAACCATGGTCGTGATTTCTTGAGCCAAACGTTTTTGAAGTTGTCTTAAATGGGGATGTTCTTTATGGGCTTCTATGAGCGACTTAATGTCTTCTTCTTCTAAAAACGTAAATATTTTAATGTATTTTTCAGCATCCTCATCACTGGAGTTTAACCAGTATTGATAAAATTTGTAAGGA
>Ga0228662_1001004_pt1 | contig 12562 bp, 8 predicted proteins | sample 76DmetaG_FD_183173 | JGI IMG/M metagenome (GOLD analysis project Ga0228662, IMG submission 183173) | Seawater microbial communities from Monterey Bay, California, United States - 76D | ecosystem: Environmental > Aquatic > Marine > Coastal | place: USA: California | collected 2016-11-10
GGCGAAGTGCCAATTACCAATCTTTAAAAGAAGATGCAGCCAACCCCAAGCGCGTCTTTGGACCAAAATATTGGTATGGTCGAGGCCCAACCTATTTCTTAAACCTAAATTTCAGATTCTAAAAAAACTAAAAATGAACATTAATTTTAAACTAATGAAAACAATAAACTTTAAAACAATAGCCCTATCCTTACTCACATGTTTAGCTATGGTAGGATGTATAGAGGACGACGAATTTGACGTGCCATCTAGCCTTGGTACTGAAGAGAATCAAAATCTTAATGATTTACTATCAAGAATAGATTCTGGAGAGGTTCAATTAATCACCATAGAACAGTTGAAAGCTCAATTTGAATCGGACGACGAAGCCACAGAGATTACTTCTGAAATTGCTGTAAAAGGTTATGTGTCTTCATCCGATGCGAGCGGAAATTTTTATAAAGAATTTTTTATTCAAAATGCTTCTGAGAACCCAACTGACGCAGTAAAAATTGCATTAAACCAAGTGGACTCGTATAATCAATTTAATATTGGTCGTGAGGTTTATATTTATTTAAAAGATCTCTTTATAGGTGAAGTAAGAGGTGGCGACGGTGTGTTTACCATTGGGAGTTCTATGAATGGTGATGGTGAGGTACAAGAATTTACAGCGAACGAGGTTCCTTTGTATATCTTTCGCTCTGCAACAACAAACAACTTAGTCCCTAAAGAGGTTCCATCTTTATCAGCAAGTGATATTGGAATTTATGTAACTATTGAGTCTACAGAATTCCCTACAAGCGATGTAGGTTTACCTTTTGTATCCCCAACAGATGATTACGACACACAGCGTACTGTTCAGCGTTGTACAGGTTTCGATTATTCAACCTTCAAATTAGAAACCAGCTCATTTGCAAGTTTTAAAAATGAAGTTCTACCTGCAGGAGGTGGTTCGATCTCCGGAATTGTTTCAAAAACGTACAATGGAAGTGAATTAGTTCTTGCATTAAACTCATCAGATGATGTTCAAATGGATGGTAGCCGTTGTGAACTTCTAGACATAAACGATTTTTCACCAATTTTTGAGGATGATTTTGAATCTTATCCAAATTATAGTTCTTTAAGTGGAAATGGTTGGACTAATTATACAGAGGCGGGGAGTAGAGAATGGTTTATTAAAGTTACAAATGACTCTCAAAATTCTGGAAGTAAAATGGTTTCATTAGGATCCTATAACACAGGAGATGCTAGTACGATTGCTTGGCTGATTACTCCTGTTATTGATCTAGATGCTCAAGGAGTAGAGTTTGTGAAGTTTATTTCCTCAAACAGTTTTTCTGATGGTAGTGAATTGGAATTACTTATATCCACGGATTGGGATGGTACAGAAGCCACAATTGAGTCATCATCTTGGAGTACTCTAAATGCAAATATTGTATCTGACAGTGAATACTATCAAAACTGGGTAGATTCTGGACTTGTAGATTTGAGTTCTTTTTCTGGGAATGGGTACGTTGCTTTCAAATATATTGGTAGTGGACAGGCCTCAACAGATGGAACTTTCGAAATTGACGATTTTAAAATTTTAGTGCAAGACTAGAAAGCATTAAAATAAACTTAAAGCCTGTGGGTCTCTCACAGGCTTTTTTTTACATTTTATAATGGATTTTTTTGATTCCTTATACCTTTCTGTTTTTCAACATATAAAACAACGCAAGCCAAAGCTAGCTGTGCGATGGTCAGGTTTGTATGTTTCTATAGTTCAAATAGCTTTGAGCCTTGTTTTAGGTATATTTTTCATAAAGTTTGCAATGCAAATGAAACTCAATGTTTTAGACGATACAAGTTTATGGATTGTATCCATAGGCATTGTTGGTTTTATCTTATTTAAAAACTGGATGAGTTATAATGGAAAAAAGCGCGCGGTTCTCATGTCAAAACGCTTAAAACGTTCCAAAACACACTCTATTTTGCTTTTGATCCTTATTCCGATTTCTCTTTTCTCTTTAGCTTTTATTTTGTCTAAGGCTGCATAAAAAAACCCCCACTAATAAAGTGGAGGTCTTTTCAAATTTGAATTTATCTATTAACTATTCGTTGTTTGGATTACCTTCAAGAATAATAAATTCTGAACGTCTATTCATTTGATGTTCGTCCTCGTTACACCCACCTCCACAATCATTTACTGGGGTAGTCTCGCCCATACCAACACCTGTAATCCTATCTGCTGTAATGCCTTTAGAAACTACATATTGTGCTGTAGTTAGTGCGCGCTTTTCTGATAAACCTTGATTGTAGGACGCGCTACCTCTAGAATCTGTATGCGATTCTGCTCGAATAACGATAGATTCGTATTTATTCATGAGTTGTACCAATTTGTCCAGCTCAAAAGCAGCTTGAGCTGTGATATTCGATTTATCAAAATCAAAATAAATTGGATTTAGTATGACTTTATTTGCAAGTATAATTTCGTCAATAGGATCCAACAGAATTTCTGTTGAAACTTCTTCTTCGCTTGTGCCTTCAATAGTTCCTGAAGCACTTTCATATTCTTCCATTGAAGCTGTTAGGTAAAGCGCTGTTTCACATTCGATAATGTAACTCACTTCACCCTTTTCTGATGTAATTTTTGTCCCTATCACATTGCCTTCAGTGTCAGTAACATTAACAGTTGCTCCAGCCAGTACAAGACCACTTTCGCTGTCTTTAACAGTCACATTAACCAAAACGTCACAGATAGGCTGCAATACTTTTACAGTATAAATATCATCACTTCCTGCACCACCTTCGCGATTAGAGGACACAAACCCTTCTCCGGATTCATTATTTATGGTGAATGCAAAATCATCTGCATTTCCATTTACAGGAATACCTACATTACGTATAGGCCCCACTTTTCCATCAACCAATTTAGCAAAAAACACATCCATACCACCAAGGCCTAAGTGGCCATCAGAGGAAAAGTAAAGTGTGTTATCTGCGCTTACAAAAGGAAACATTTCTTGACCTTCAGTGTTTAGTTTTTGACCTAAATTGGTGGCTTCACCTATGCTACCATCGCCATTGATTGGTGCTGAATATATATCAAATTGTCCCATTCCTCCGGCCATATCCGATGCGAAAAATAAGGTCTTTCCATCTGGGCTAACAGCTGGGTTTTTTACGGAGTAGTTTTTTGAATTTAAAGAAAGCGCTTCTCCCTCAGACCAACTTCCTAATTCTTTTGTTGATTTATAAAGATTGAGCACACTGAATTTATTTCTAGACAGTGAATCTCTTTCAAAAATATTGTCATAATAGCTTTCTCTAGAGAAATATAAAGTATTTCCGTCAGGAGAGAAAGAAACTACTCCCTCATGGTATTTAGTATTTAGTGTATTGACTGCAGTTGGAGCTTGGAAAGACCCATCCTTGTTTTTATTTGCCGCATAAATATCTAAAAAAGGCTCTTCGTTCCATCCGTAGCTCTTACCCTCTTCATTTCTAGCGGTAGCGATGTACAATTTGCCGTCTTGTAGCGTACCTCCAAAATCTGAATAAGCAGAGTTGACACCCGCGTCTTGAACATTGAATTTTTTACCTTTTTCAAGGATTTTTGGCAAATAGTTTGGGTTATTAACAAAAGCAATTGCTCTGTGGTCTGCAGGGCGCATAGAAGCAAATTTTACCATCTGCGTGTTAGACTCCTCGTATTTACCATTGGCTTTTAGCATTTGTGCATACTTGTAAATCTTTTCTGGAGCTTCAGAAGATTTAAGTGTTTTTGCGTACCATTTTTCTGCTTCAACAGTATTGAAAACATTATAATAAGCATCTGCAAGTTTTCCGTAAATATAGGCATTGGCTTCACCCTTCGCGATCAGTGCTTCATAAGCCTTTGCCGCATCAACAAATTCAAACTTTGAAAAGAGTTTGTCTGCTTTTTTAGTAGCTTTTGATTGTGCATTGGCAAATAAACCAGTGACTAATATGATAATTAAAATTGAACTGTATTTTTTCATGATAATGTACTTAGCTTAAATTTAGAAATAACGAGGTGATCGAGAAACTTTTGAAGAAAATCTGAAATCAAAATTTATGAATATTTCGTGGGATGAATTTGTTACAATATCCAAATCCGATCGGATAGCATCGTAAGCATATCCAACACGAAGGTTTTCCATAACTTGAAAGTTAATCATACCACTAAATGAATCTTCAAGTCGATATCCAACTCCGACTTCAATTAAATCATACATAAATAAATTAGCATTGATATCATAACTCATTGGTGCATCAAATGCATATTTCAATAAAGCATGTGGCTTAAGTTTAAAATTTTCTGACAGGTCAAAAACGTAACCAGCAGCAGCAAACATATGCTCTGATTCTGAACCAATTTTAGTTCCATTGGCATCTAAATGTACCCCGTTGAGAATATTTGGCACAGAAACAGAGACGTAATATTTGTTTGGTTTGTAAAAATATACACCCGCTCCTATATTTGGCGTTGTTTCATTAATGGCGCTTGCAAAAAACGGATCTCCCATATCAACTAGGTTAATTTGTGTTTCTGCAATCCCAATATCGTGAAACGTAAACCCTCCTTTTACTCCGAAAGCAAGGCGTGTTTCCATTCCCGTAGGAATTGTGTAGGAAACATCTACATAGGCATTGGTTTCTTGTACTGGGCCAATTTGGTCTGAAATTACAGAAAGCCCCATTGCTAATTGTTTTCCAATAGGTGAATGAATATTAAACGTATAAGTCTCTGGTCCGCCATCTAGACCCACCCATTGACTACGATATAGCGCGCCGATGGATAGACCTTCAGAAATTCCAGCATATGCTGGGTTTATAATATTCATATTGTACATGTATTGCGTATACTGAGGATCCTGCTGAGCAGAAACCTGCTGTGCAATAAGTACGGTTAAAAATATTAGAATTAATTTTTTCATTTTTATTTTGTTAGTTGTTTAGGTTAGTAATTTAGATAAATCCAGCTGATTGTTGGTTCGCGACCAGAAGCATATTGAATGACATAGAAATAGGTCCCTACAGGCAATAATTCGTCTGAAGACCCACTGCTTGCGTCCTGACCACACCAATGGTCAACATAGTCATTAAGTTCAAAGACCTTAACGCCATATCTATTGTAAATTTCAGCTTTCACAATATCTTCCTGCTCTTCTAAATGGTCAAGAACCAAACAGTCATTGAGGCCATCTCCATTGGGTGATATACCTTGGGGTATATCTACACAATTTTGATTTTGGAAGTAATTTACATTAATCATTGTTTCCGAAGCACAGCTTGTAGTTAAATTCGTTACTATTACAACAACAGGGTCATTTGTCAAATCTTCACCATGAATAAAACTTCCACTAGTGTCTTCTGCGATGAGCTCATTATCAACGTACCATGCGTAGTTGTACTCGGATGTCATTTCAGGGTCGTTAATGATATTAACGCTGAGTTCAACTTCACCATTAATACATTTATTAAATGACGTGTCCTGTTCTAATTCAGGAACAATCCCTGGTAAAACATTGATTACGGTGCTTGCGTAACAGGCTGTTTCTTCATTATAAGCAGTGACAAGATATTCCCCATATGCTTGAGCTCCTTCTGCGAACATAAATGTATTTTCAGGGCCAGATTGAATATCCACGTTATCATAAGTCCAATAATAAACAATATCTGGTGATTGTGCCGAAGCATCAATATTAACTTCTAGTACAGCTTCTTCTCCTGCACAGATAAATACGTCGTTTTCTACAGCAATAGGAATTGGGGTGGGTGTGATTTCAACAAGCACGGTATCGGTTACCGTTGCGGTCTCACCATTACACAAGTTGTATGTTACCGCAGCTGTATATGTGGTAGTTTCTTCAGGGTAAACAGTGATGGTATCCTCAGTCCCAACAAGAGTATCTCCATCGTACCATTCAAACACATAGTCAGCCTCTCCAACTGATGGAGAAAAGCGCCAAGACTCGTTTGATGCTTCCCAGACACTTGTATTTCTATCTTCTGGTGTAAATGCAATGGTGTCATCAATATTTTGAATACCTACTACGGCAAGCCCATCATTCCATTCTGTACAGATTGGCTTGTCTATAATATTTACATCTATAAAATTTGAGGATTCATAAAGAATAATCTGAGATGTAGAGGTGTAATCTGAACAGCTGAAGCCAAAATGGCAGACATCAATATAATTAACTACAAATTGTCGTGCAGGAGCACTTCCTAAAACCATATAATTAATCTCACCACAATCTGAAGGGTCAATGTCGTGACCAACACCAAATATATTAGCTTCAGAAATTGTTGTGTTAGAACTGTTTGGGAGTTGATCAGGAGTTGAACTTCCAAATCCTTGTAAATCCCATCCATTTCCAGTTTCAGCATTTTCAAACTCAAAAGATAAAACACCATTTGAACCAATCAGTATTTGGCTGTAGGTTTCTCCAAAGAAACAAAAGTCAAAACCAAGGTCAATAGCTTCTGACCAAATGTCATCCGTATCAATACTTGTGGGCGTTCCACCTTCTAATATTGGCGCTGGGCATTCATCTAGTAAAGTGACATCATAAGATGTGGTATCCTGGCCAACTATATGGTAGGACGCTGTTAGTACCGTAGCAGGATCATTATCACTACAAAATGTTGTGTCTTCTCCAGCATAAACAATCGAGCATTCGTTTGGTGGTGGTGGACACAAAAATGTGAGTGGATCACTTTCCAAAAGACAGCTTGTATCGTCTGTGTTTAATACAGAAATGACCACTTGGGTATTGGCAACATATGGACCAAAAGTCACCACACTTGTAGCTGTTGCTGTTTGAGTCGCACTTCCTTGATTATCAGTCAATTCAAGATTTGATGAACTTCCCATGTCTGTAATGTTGGCTTCAACATAAAATTCTTGATTGGGTTCGCAACTGCCTACTATATCGAATTCAACGGTTTGCGTAATGCACGTTTTACAAGATACATCGAAATCCCATGGAGTATAGCCAAAAGATGACTGACAACTTCCAGAACCATCTGAATCGACTTCAATGTAAACTGCTGTAGATGTTGATTCTACAACTAAGTCTGTAAAATCTTCAATGTCTGCATCGTTATTATTGAATAGAACGGGAGATGTATTATCTGGGCCATCATAAATCGTAAGATCATCCCAGAATCCTTCAATGGTTCCAGCATTAAATGTTATTTCTAAAGGAAAACCGTCAGTGGATGTAAATAACCAGAATGTTGAGTCATTGTTGGTGTAACAATATTGAATATTTACTGCTTGGCCTGAAGCACAATCCACTGTATAATTAGTTTGTTGCGTCGTGGTAAAGGTTTCTGGTCCTGACCAAATAGAATAGCCGTCTTCCGTTCCACAATATGCACGAACATATACATCATAAGTTGTTAGAAAATCTAAATCAGTAAACGTTGTGGAGTTGACTGCTGTAAAGACACCAGCTGCAGTTGGAGCGGGATCTCCATTAGGCACAATCACATATTCCCATGATTCATTGCCATTTTGTGTTTCCCAGTCAAAATCTGCAGTAGTTCCACTAATGTTAGATATGGTAAGCTCTGTAGGCGCCAAACATGTTGGAGGTGGACCACAAGTAATTAAAATTTCATAACCATCACTTGTTACAGAAGAATCACTGTCAAACACAAAAGTCAGTGCTCCAGAAACGTCTGTAGAAGTTATTGGGTCAGGGATAGTGGTTCCAGCATATGTACCTACAACTTCAGAACTAGTATTTGGGCCATTGTATACGGTCATGTCGTCACAGCAACCTTCTGTATCAAAACTTAGGAAAGTAAACGTCACAACATCTCCTGTGTTTTCTGGGAAAACAGTAACGGTTATTAATTCATTATTCCCGTAGTTGCCGTCATTTCCACCAGCATCTGTTATAATGTCCCCACAGGCAGGGCCAGTTGAAAAGCTTGAAGATACCCATCCGCTTACTGAACCATCATCACATAAAGCTCTTAGATAGAAATCATAACTTGTGTTGCTGTTTAATCCATTAATACTAAGTGGATTAGTTGTTGTGTTGGTACCTGTCTCATTTGGAGTTGTACCCGATGGAACAACTTGCCAATCCCATGAGGTTTCACTGCCCGCACTCCACGAAACATCAGCAGAGGACGCTGTTATGTTTGTAAGCGATAAATTACTTGGCGCTTGGCATTGTGGCTCTAAATAAGTCACGCTTAAATTCAAGCACATCGTAATACTGTCTGTCCAGTTATCAGTATCGTTAGAAACAAGCGTCAATGATGTAAATCCAGTGAGGTCAATTCCTGCCATTTCTGCATTACATCCTGTTATTGAAACTCCATCGGACACCCCTCCAACTACGGTTAATGTCGCATTGTACCAAGTTGGACAAAAACTTCCCATTGTCATTGAGGCGATTGTAATTGATGTAATGGGTTCTCCTTCATTTACTGTAAGATCGTCTGGAGTTAAATTTATAGTAGTCCCACCAGCGTCAGTTCCAGAGGCACAAACCTCTTCTTCAGCGTCTAAGGTTGCCACCGCCCAAGAGATTTCAAGCTCCAGACACATCGTAATATTGTCTGACCAGTTATCAGTATCGTTAGAAACAAGGGTCAGTGATGTAAATCCAGTAAGATCAATTCCTGTCATATCGTCGTTACATCCTGTTATTGAAACTCCATCGGAGACCCCTCCTACAACAGTCAATGTCGCATTGTACCAAGTTGGACAAAAACTTCCCATTGTCATTGAAGTAATAGAAACTGAACTAATTTGATTTTCACCATTGACTGTAAAGTCAATTGGTGTTAGATTTAAACTAGTTCCACCAGCATCAGTTCCTGAAGCACAAAATTGTTCAGAGTCAGCGAGGTTTGGATTACTCCATGTTGGCTGCCAAGATACTTCTAAATCCAGACACATTGTAATACTATCTGTCCAGTTATCGGTATCATTAGAAACAAGGGTCAATGATGTAAATCCAGTCAGGTCAATTCCTGCCATATCTGCATTACATCCTGTTATTGAAACTCCATCGGAGACCCCTCCAACTACGGTTAATGTCGCATTGTACCAAGCTGGACAAAAACTTCCCATTGTCATTGAGGCGATTGTAATTGATGTCGTAGGATAACTATCGTTTACAGAAATATCGGTTTGGGTTATGCTTAAAGTCGTTCCACCTGCATCAGTCCCTGTTGCGCAAAATTGTTCAACTTCAGTGTTAACAGCATAAGAAAAGATAGAGAATAATATGCACATCAGTGCGGTAGTAATATTTTTCATCTTGTAAATTGGTTAATTTGAAGTTTGAATTTAACAAAATCATAACACATTAACTTGTTTTTAAATGTGTAAATAGATAAAAGGTTAATAAAAGCCGACCAAAAGCATAATTATTGATTAAAACTTTATCTTTCCTTCTATTTATTAATGTGTAATTTTGCATTCATTATGATTGAGAAAAAAGACAGTAATTTGGAGTCAGCAGTGCTTGTTGGGGTAATTACCAAGACCCAAAATGAAGAACAATCCAAAGAATATTTAGATGAGTTGGCGTTTTTGACCTACACTGCTGGAGGTGAAGTTGTTAAGCGTTTTACACAAAAAATGGACATGCCCAACCCAAAAACATTTATTGGCTCCGGCAAAATGAAAGACTTGGAAGAATTCATTAAAGAAAATAAAATTGGAACTGCTATTTTTGATGATGAACTTTCTGCAGCTCAAGAGCGAAATATCAGCAAAATCTTAAATTGTAAAGTTTTAGACCGCACCAATCTCATTCTCGATATTTTTGCCCAACGCGCGCAAACCAGCTATGCTAGAACTCAAGTAGAATTGGCCCAATGCCAATACTTGTTACCACGACTTAAAGGCATGTGGACACACCTTGAGCGTCAAAAAGGGGGGATCGGAATGCGTGGACCAGGGGAAACTGAAATTGAAACAGATCGACGAATCGTTAGAGAAAAAATAGCTCTTCTTAAGGCTAAAATCAAAAAAATTGACAAGCAAATGTCCGTTCAGCGTGGCAATCGTGGGGCTTTGGTGCGTGTCGCTTTGGTGGGCTATACCAACGTTGGAAAATCTACGTTGATGAATGTCATCAGCAAATCGGATGTTTTTGCTGAAAATAAATTATTTGCAACCCTAGATACTACAGTACGCAAAGTTGTAGTAAAAAACTTGCCATTTTTGATGAGTGATACTGTAGGATTTATACGGAAACTTCCAACACAATTGGTTGATTCTTTTAAAAGTACTTTAGATGAAGTGCGGGAGTCAGATTTATTATTGCACGTTGTAGATATCTCTCATCCCAGTTTTGAAGAGCACATAGAATCGGTCAATAAAATATTGGAGGAAATTCATGCTTTGGATAAGCCCACGCTTATGGTATTTAATAAAATTGATGCATATACCCCTGAGCCTTTTGATGAAACCGACCTCATGAATCCAAGGACAAAAGCGCATTATTCGCTACAGGAGTGGAAAGCTACATGGATGTCTAAAATTGGTGATCATTCGCTATTTATTTCGGCCTTAAATAAAGAAAATCTTGAAGATTTTCGTAAACGTGTTTACGTTGAGGTGCGTAAAATTCATATTCAACGTTTTCCTTACAACCATTTCTTATATCCTGACTATGAAGATAATGAATAAAAAAAGCACCATTTGGTGCTTTTTTTTCTTAAATCAATAGGTCTTAAAAATCATAGTTAACACCAATACCAAAGACTTGACGTGTTTGCAGACCTCTAAACGCATTGTCGTCATATATAGTTTGGATAGAGAAGTTGGCCGAAATGTATTTATTTACAGTCATGATTAAATTCATGCTGTAATCCAAATCGATGTTTCTAGCTTCGATAAGATAGTTAGAAAATAGATTCAAAATATTTTCCATGCTTATATTTTTCATCAAATTGAGTTTATAATAAGCACTAATTGAGGCTCCTAGTTCGTAACGGGTACTCTTCCCTTCTTCAACGCCAAAATACTTTTCGTTGGGCAGGGTTAAGCTCTTATCTACAATAATAAATCGGCTTGTGGCTGGTGCAAAATTGATCTTAAGGTTATCGCTTTTTTTCCAAAATAGTCCTGGTCCAAATTGTATGTATGCTGGAGATAAAAATGTTGTTGGTCCTTTTGTGTCTTTGTCTAGGTCGTCAGCGAATTGTGTTTTAAAATTCAAAAAGAAAGAATAATGCCATAAGTTCTTTGCTTTTTTCCCAAGGATAGAGTTCCATTCTAAAAGGTCACTAGACTTTTGGACCTCTTGTCCCTTAATTTTAGTAATGCCGAAATTAGCAATCAATTTATTGTCCCAGGTCCAATGTTCTTTTAGGTAGTTAAAATCGTAATTAAGACCAAGTGTTCCAGAGATATTATCGACGCCGCCTGCAATCCAATTGTTAAATGAGGATTGGTTGGCTAAAAAGGTAATTACCCCTTTTTTGGTCCAATTTGATTGAATTTGATCAGTGTTTTGTGCATAGCTAGAGCTAAGCTGAACGCTCAGCGCTAAGAGTAGGATTTTTTTCATTTGATTTTCAGATTTAGGGTGTATTATAATACAAAGATATTATTATACTTGAGTTCTCAAATAATATTCAGGCGAAATTATATTTTTTTCCTCTTGGTGAGTGGTACTGAAGAGCAGGCTTCTCCATACATAATGGATTTTGCGATTGGTTGCAACTTTTGAATAAGCATCAAGTATGCATTTTGGGGTACAGGTTTATTTGTACAGCCCTTTATAATGACAGGTTTGTCTGTGCAATAATCTAAGTCCAAATTGTTAATTATTGCAGCGTAAATTATGGATTCTAGCTGCTCCATAGACCCGACAATAACTGTCTTTGCAATGCCACTAAGATGCGTTTGGATGAGCATATAGGCCCATGTAGGGACAATTGCGTCAGAACTACAATGCAGGGCAATATGGTGGTTTTTGTACTGCTGCCAATCGAATTTTTTTAGCGTTTCCCTAAATTCTTTTTCTTTCAAAACAAGCTCTTGAAATAACCAATACTTAATATCTATAAGGCTACGTTTCTCTGTTGTGTAGAATGTTTCTAGGTCAATTGAAACTAAATTGCTTTTCGCTACGCGATTTATAATTTCGTCTGCCATTCTAAAGCATTCCAAGTTCAAGTTTTGCTTCGTCGCTCATCAAATCTTGTGTCCACGGTGGATCAAAAGTGATTTCGACTTCTGCATTTTTCACCTCGTCAAGAGACTTTACTTTTTCTTCAACTTCCAAGGGAAGTGTTTCTGCAACAGGGCAATTTGGTGTTGTAAGCGTCATTAGGATTTTAACCTCATAATCTTCATTCACAAAAACGTCATAGATGAGACCTAGCTCATAAATATCTACAGGAATTTCTGGATCGAATATGGTTTTTAGAACGCGGACAATTTTTTCGCCTAAAGCATTAACATCTATAGTTGATTCACTCATGATTGTTGTTGTGTTTGGTATGCAATAGCATACATTTTTATTTGTTTGATCATACTTACCAACCCATTAGCGCGAGTTGGCGAGAGGTGTTCTTTAAGGCCAATTTT
>Ga0228662_1001007_pt1 | contig 12549 bp, 14 predicted proteins | sample 76DmetaG_FD_183173 | JGI IMG/M metagenome (GOLD analysis project Ga0228662, IMG submission 183173) | Seawater microbial communities from Monterey Bay, California, United States - 76D | ecosystem: Environmental > Aquatic > Marine > Coastal | place: USA: California | collected 2016-11-10
ATGGGGTGATGGTGATGGGCGATACAATCGCTGAAACCTTTAACCGTCTCTACTACTTTGAACGGGCGGCAGAGACGTACATCCAGGCACTCCAGACTGGTCGTCCCCTACGGATTCTGTCCGACGCCGTTGCCGAAAAAGTGGCGTATGAGAATGACAACTACCATGGCTTTGCCGAGCGTCACCTGGAAAACCTGATGACCATTCTTGACAAAGAAGGCGCGGACTACGCGAGCTGAGGAGCAACTATGCCTGACTATGTCCCCACCAATGCCGCGTCTTCGGGCGTGAAATTGGACAAGAAAACTCTCAAATCCATCGCCGCGAGATCCGACCGCCCCGGGCTGATCTATCTTACTCTCTGGCTGGGCTCGCTTTGCATGACAGGGGCGTTGGTCTATCTGACCCTTGGCACATTCTGGATGTGGTCCGCCATGTTTGTGCACGGGATTTTCTTGTGCGTTCCGACCTATTCGATGAGCCATGAAACCGCCCATGGAACCGCCTTTCGCACCAGATGGCTGAATGAAACCGTGCTTTGGATGTCGTCCCTGATTTACATGGAAGAACCTCTGCACCGCCGCTATACCCATACCTCGCACCACACGTTTACGTGGTGGGCCGAAAAAGACGCCCAGTTCCCCTTTGATACGCCTATGGGGTTGAAAGGTTGGATAACAGAGATCACCGGGTTCGGTATACTTCGTTTTCATGTCCATGTTTTCTGGCAGCTGGCAACCAAGCAATACACCGATATGTTGCGCAGCTGCACGCCCGAGCCCGAGTTTCCCAGGATGACGCGCAACGCGCGGATTATGCTGGCCATCTATGCGGCCATCGCAGCGGCACCTTTCCTTGGCATCTGGTGGCCTGTCTGGCTCATTGTGCTGCCCCGGATATTGGGAGCGCCAGTCATGCTGTTGTTCACACTGATCCAACATGTCGAGTTGCAGGAAAATTCGCCCTCTATCCTGGAAAGCACTCGGTCGTTTCGCACCAACTTTCTGGCGAAGTTTCTCTACATGAACATGAACAACCACGTGGAACATCACCTCTACCCTAACGTGCCGTTTCATGCACTTCCCGATCTGGCCGAAGCTGTAAAGGAACAGGTGCCAGAACCCGACCCCGGCTTCTTTCGCAGCAACTGGGAGGTTCTGGTGGTGACAACCCGCCGTTCGCTTGGCCTCTCGACCAAAGCCCCGTCGATCCGCCAGGCAGCGCATATGATTACTGAGGCCGGTCCAATTCAGAAGTTCGCCGAGAGGAACATGTGATCCATGAAACGCATTTATGATTTTTCCCGCAAACCCGCGACGCGCAACTATACGGTCTCTGATCTTCAGGCTCTGAAAGGAACGGGCAACAAGCTGTCCATGGCCAATCCTGGCAATGCCGATGAAATCCGCGCCTGCAAAGAGGCCGGCATTGATCTCTTTGTGGTTGGCATGGATCAGATCGAGGATGTCCGCGCCATCGCACCAACCCATTTCACCGGGCTTGGATCAACATGGGCACAGTTCGGATCGAACGAGGAAATCCTTGCTGATGCTTTCGAAGCCATGCGCCGGGGCGGAGATATGTACTACACCCTACGGTCATTCGATGCGATGGAGATGATGTCGCGCGAGGATATTCCAGTGCAGAGCCATATCGGTCTGATCCCGACCTTCAGCCACTATTGCGGGGGCCTGCGTGGTTGGGGGCGCAAATCCGACGAGGCGATGAAGGTTTATGAAACGCTGAAGCGGATGGAAGATGTCGGTGTTATCGCGGTTGAGGCCGAGTGCATTGCCGAAGAAGTGCTGGAAGCCGTCAACACCAAGACATCCATCGTAACCTTCTCCTTGGGGTCGGGCATGGCGGGTGATGTGATTATGTCTTTCGTGGCCGACATCTGTGGCGAAGCCAGCGAAGAAGACAAGCCACCTAAACACGCGCATGCCTTTGGCAACGTCGGGCGTTTGCACAAACAGATCCATGATGAGCGTGTCGCTGCCCTTGGCGCGTTCCACAGTGAAGTGACCGCCGGCAATTTCCCGTATCCACAAACCAACATTTCTATGCACGAGGGTGAGAAGGAAAAATTCCTCGAAGCCCTGGATAAATGGAGCCCGACACACCAATGAGCCAATGGATAGACGCCTGCGCAACCACGGATATCGACGACGAAGATCTGATCGCGTGGGAACATCGCGGTCACGGGATCGCGATCTACAACACCGAAAAGGGCTTCTTCGCAACGGACCTGATGTGCACCCATGAAGAGGAATCCATGGAGGAAGGGCTTGTCATAGACTGTGTGATCGAATGCCCCCTGCACGGCGGTCGCTTTGATATCTGCACCGGCAAGGCTTTGTCAGCGCCGGTCTATGAGGACCTCAAAACCTACCCTGTTAAAGTCGAAAATGATCGTGTCTTTGTTCAGGTATCATAACTGGAACAGGTGTATTTGAAACACTCTACCACACAGATCTTCCCAAGCGTTGAAGGAGTAAGCCATGGGGAATTTTCAAGAAGCGTCGGATTTGGAGAGCAATGTCTCAATCAGCCCACGTCGTTTCGAGGAGTCGCCGTTTATTGAACGCACCTATTGTCCCGGAATGATCCGCGGCGTGTATGCGGGGCGGTACTTTCCGATCTCTTTGGGTGAGGATCACATCGAAAAATACTGGTGCCTGCGGCAGAAGGCCCTGATCTTTGACACACCCGAAAAGCCGATTGAAATCTCAGGTCCGGACGCGGTGCCGTTTCTGGAACATGTGCTGGCGCGCAGTGTCGCCACCATGACGGAAGGCCGCGGCTATTATGCTATCGCGTGTACCCCGCAGGGTGGCGTATTCATGGATGGGGTAATGTTTCGCTTGGAAGAAAACCGATTTTGGTATGTGCAGGCGGATGGCCCATTCGAATCCTGGTTGATTGCGCATTCTGGCGGGTATGACGTAACCATTTCCGACCCCAACAGCCGGGTGCTGCAGATCCAGGGGCCAGCATCGTTGGAGATCATGAAAGCGGCCTCTGATGGGGCCGTGAATGAGACGCTGAAATATTTCCGCTCGGATTACTTCGACATAGGCGGACAGCAGTTTTATGTCTCTCGTACCGGGTTTACCAATGAACTGGGATACGAAATTTACTGTAATGGAGACGAGACCGATCATCTAGCGCTATGGGATCACCTCATGACCAGCGGGGCACCGCACGGGCTGGAGTTTTCTTCAACCCGGGCAATGACCCTGCGGCGGATCGAAGGTGGAATCCTAGGCAATCTGACAGATATGACACCTGACATGACACCGTTTGAGGCAGGCCTTGCATCTTTCATTGATATGGACAAGGAGGGTTTCATCGGACGTGAAGCGCTTGTGGGAAAAGACACCCGTTCATGTCTTGTTGGCTTGACCTGCGAAACTGAAACCCCTGCATCCGGTGCGATCGTTCTGGATAGTGATGTTGCCGTAGGCCATGTCACGGCAGGTATTCCGTCACCGACGCTTGGGCTTAGTGTCGGATACGTGCGTTTTGATGCACCCGGCGACTGGGTGGGCCGCAGCCTGACAATGCGCCTGCCGGATGGCAGCACCCACGATACTCAGATCGTAGAGGTGCCTTTCTTCGATCGTGAAAAGGCAATCGTTCGCGATTTGGATCGTTCTATTCCTCAGCGGCCAACAATGGGAACACCTACATGACCAACCGAACACCGCGTCCGCGGCGCAGCTTCATCTTTACGCCGGGACTGCGGCCCGACATGTATCCCAAGGCGCTGGCCAGTGGCGCGGACATTGTTTGTGTCGAGTTGGAAGACGGGATCGCGCCCAAGAACAAAACCGAGGCGCGCCGCAACGCATTGGCGCTGTTTGAGCAGCCACAGGCAGATGACGGAGTCGAGCGGATCGTGCGGATCAACTCGATGCGCGAACACTTTGGCATTGAGGACGTGAATGCGGTGCTGGCTAGCACGACGCCATCCCCGGCGCTGATGATGCCCAAGGTGCTCGCACCCGACGAGGTGGTGATGCTGGACCAGCTTCTGACCGAGGCATAGCATGCCACGCGACTGCATGTGATTATCGAAACGAATGAGGGGCTGGAGGCTGCTTTTGAGATTGCCCGCTGCTCGGACCGCATCGACGCGATGTTCTTTGGCGGGGTAGACATGGCCGCCGAGCTGCGCTGCGTGAACAGCTATGACACGCTGCTGTACGCCCGCTCGCGCGTGGTTCACGCCGCCGCCGCTGCGGGGCTCGACGTGATCGACGTGCCGTTTCTGGATCTGGATGATCCGGAGGGCATGCGGGTGGAGGCCGAAAAGGTTCGCGATCTTGGCTTTGCGGGTAAGGGCTCGGTGCATCCCAAGCAGATTGTGGCGCTCAATGAAGTGTTCACGCCTTCGACAGACAAGATTGCGCACGCCCGTCGGATCATTGCAGAGTTTGAGAAGGCCGATACCGGCCTTGTCGTGATCGACGGAAAGCTTATTGAAAAGCCGGTTCTGCGCGAGATGCATCGCATCGTCGCGATTGCCGACCGCATGGGGAGATAAGATGTCTGAGTGTTGTGGACCGAGATATGCGTCGCCTGCCGAGGCGATCGAAGGGTGCTGTCAGGCAAAAGGTCTTAAACATCAGAAATGAGTGATAGATATAAACTAAGAGATAATAGTAAAGTACGGCCCGACAAAAATAGCGTCACGGTTTAGCTCTAAGTTGGTGCATGAGTGGAAATGTATCCCCCAATAAATTTCCACACAAACGTTAGAGGCCAGAGTCAATTGTGTAAGGATCGTGTTTCTAAGTCCCCGACACTTGGATCTACGGCTCAGATTTAGGTTTTGGGCTAAACCAGTCATTCGTTCAATTTGCAGCGAATGGCCGCTAAGAGCCCAAAGTAGCCGTTGCTGCAAAGCGTCGACTGAAGGAATAAGCGGGAGGCTAAATCCTTTCCTCAAAAGTGCAGAACATAGTGATTGGCCTGAGCCGTCAAAAGCTAAATGAGAAGCGTCTTCAGTTCGGCAGAAAACAAGGCAGCACCTCTTCAGGTGCCACCAGTCTGTTTCGGCCAATAATACTACTTCAAAATGATTTCCGGCCCCATGATGAGGTTGGGTAGAAAGGTCGAAATCCAAGGCACGTAGGTTACCAAGATCAAGAAAACAAAAAGAACGCCTAGGAATGGAAGCGCAGCCTTGACGACCGACATCATTGGCATGCCAGCAACGCCTGAAGTGACAAATAAATTTAACCCAACCGGTGGCGTGATCATACCAATTTCCATGTTAACAACCATAATGATGCCGAGGTGAATCGGATCAATGCCCAGTTCTATCGCAATTGGAAAGACCAGTGGAGCGACAATCACAAGTAATCCTGAAGGCTCCATGAACTGCCCACCAATCAGCAGGATGATGTTCACGACGATAAGGAACATAACCGGTCCGAAGCCCGCCGATAACATTGCATTAGCCACATGTTGTGGAACTTGTTCATCCGTCAGAACATGCTTAAGAATGAGCGCGTTTGCGATTACAAATAAGAGCGTAACGGTGAGTTTGCCTGCTTCCAGCAGCGTGTGCTTTGTATCGGGATGGAAGAAAGCTGTCACCAGCGCCCAAGGCTGACGCCATAAAGAAGTGGTCCCTCTTGGACCCTCTACATAGGCAGCGGAAAGATCGCGCGGGCCTTTTTCGGCAAGTGGACCCATATCTTTGTAGATAAAGTTGGCAATGAAGAATGCATAGACCGCAGCAACCGCGGCCGCTTCGGTTGGGGTGAATACCCCGCCATAGATACCGCCAAGGATAATCACGATTAAGAAAAGGCCCCAACCGGCTTCGCGTCCCGAGGCAAAAACCTCTCTCCATCCTTGCCATTCGCCTTTGGGTAAGTTTTTCACCTTTGCCATGACATAAATCGCGGTCATAAGCATAAAGCCAGCCAAAAGCCCCGGGATGACGCCAGCGAGAAACATCCGCCCAACCGAAACTTCCACCGAAGCCGCATAGACAACCATCACGATAGAGGGTGGAATAAGAATTCCCAGCGTACCTGCATTGCAGATCACACCTGCAGCAAAATCCTTTGAATAGCCAACTTGGATCATTCCTCCAATAACGATCGTTCCAATTGCCACAACAGTTGCTGGTGAAGAACCTGACAAGGCTGCAAACAGCATGCAGGCAAAAACGCCGGCAATGGCCAGCCCACCGGGCAAGTGTCCGACACAGGCAATTGAAAACCGGATGATCCGCTGGGCAACGCCTCCAGTTGTCATGAACGAAGAGGCTAGAATAAAAAACGGGATCGCAAGCAGCGTATAGTGGCCCTCGAAGGCGCTGAACAGGGTTTGGGCCACTGATGCAAGTGAACTGTCAGAAAAGGCTAGCAGAAACAGCAGTGAGGACATGCCAAGTGCGACCGCGATCGGTACACCGATAACCAGCATGCCGATGACTAAGGTAAAAAGTAGAACAACTTCCATCAGGATTTCTTTCTCAACTGCTCACGAGCATCTTGGATTTCATCTTCAACCTCATGACTGGCCACCAAACGGTCAGCCGCGCCGACCCAGAGAGCCCATGCAGCTTGTAGAAACCGGAAAAGCATCAAAGCCATTGACAATGGCAGAACGAGATATGGCAAAAGGCGTGGGATTTTCTCGTATTCTTCGCCTTCATTGAAGACAGTTTCCATCCATCCTAATATGGCGGGATGCGGGATGTCATTGACCTCGTACCATCCTTTGTCGCGGTACTTTTCTTCAAAACCGAGCGGAAACCAACGCCCCTCCGTGCCCGGCAGATTGGCGAAATTCGCCCAGTAGTCCCAAGCTCCTTTCAGCATTAGAAAGCTGAAGGCAACGCATACAGCCACAGCAACCAAACCCAAGACGCGGCGTGATTTCGAAGTTAGAATATTGACGACGATATCAACACCAAGATGTGAACCCTTTTTGACGGCATAAGAGGCACCTAGGAGTACCAACCAACCGAAGAGAAAGACAGTTAGCTCAAGAGCCCAAAGAATGTTTTTGTTGAACCCGTACCGCGCCACGACGTTGGCGAATGTAATCAATGTCATTACGCCAAGAATGGCTGAGATCAACGTCTCCTCAATACGATCGGTAAAAGATTTTGAGTGATTCATAATTTAACTTTCCAAGCATGTTAGAAGGCGTCCAAAACGCCTCCGAACAGGTTGAATAAAGAGACTTTAATTAAGGGATTGTGCTGCGTTGATCATGTCCTGACCAACATCATCCGCGAATTGATCCCAGACTGGTTTCATAACATCAACCCATGCCTGACGCTCTTCAGGCGTTAGAGTCCGAACTGTGCTGCCCGCCTCAATTATAGCTTGCCGGTTGGCTTGGTTTACAGCAAAGGATTGAGCATTGCGAAGCTCAGTTACCTCGTTCAAGATCGTTAAAAACTGGTCGCGGACATCGGCTTCCAGGCTATCAAGCCAATCAACACTGGTCACAACCAGATAGTCAATAATACCGTGGTTGGTTTCCGTGATACCGTCCTGTACTTCGAAAAACTTTTTACCATAAATGTTTGACCACGTATTTTCTTGCCCATCAACGACACCTTGCTGTAACCCACCATAGACTTCAGAGAAGGCCATTTTTTGTGGAGCTCCTCCGAGTGCTTCCATTTGGGCAACCAAAACGTCTGACGACATCACACGGAATTTAAGACCATTAGCGTCTGCTGGTGACATCAACGGTACATTAGCAGACATTTATTTCATACCGTTATGCCAGAATGTCAAACCTTGAAGACCACGCTTTTGCATACTGTCTAGCAAAGCCTGCCCAGCATCAGAGCCTTGGAATGCATCGACGGCTTCGATGTTCTCGAACATGAAAGGCAAGTCAAAGATACGGAACTGTTTGGTGAACTTCTCAAACTTTGACAGCGAAGGCGCTGCTAGCTGCACATCATTCTGAAGCAATGCTTCAAGAACTTTATTATCGTCATAAAGGGTTGAATTTGGAAAAACCTCCATACAGGCCTTGCCGTTCATCTCATCATTGACGCGCTGCTCTAGCAACGTGGCTGCTATTCCCTTTGGATGTTTGTCAGTGTTGGTAACATGGCTAAATTTAATAACGGTTTCGCCTGTATCGCAGGCGGCAAACGCGGATGTAGCACCTAATGCACACGTAAGAGATAATGCGGTGTTCAACAGAAATTTCATGATATCCTCCTTTGGTTCTTTTTACCGCGTTCCCTGATTTCTTCTGGCGCGGCTTCTGTTGAAAAAGACTACATGGGATTGACGCAAGAATTAGTCGGCAAAACTGTTCAGTTTTTACGATTAAATATTCAGGTTTAATCTGAAATAATGGATAAAAGTTAAACATACCCAAGGAGTTCAAAATGTTTGAGGGTTTCGTGCGCGAGCGTATCGAAGGAGACGGTGCGACTTTGTTTGTTCGCCGCGCTGGACCTCAAGATGCACCTCCGCTTGTTCTTCTTCACGGTTATCCGCAGACATCTGCTATGTGGCACGGTGTGGCACCAATTCTGGCACGCTCTTATCAAATCGTCTGTCCCGATTTACGCGGATATGGTCAATCAGATAAACCAGCGTCAAATGCATCGCATCAGCCCTATTCAAAACGTGCTATGGCCAATGATGTTGTCGCTGTGATGCGGCATTTGGGTCATGAACGGTTTCTGGTTGGCGCCCATGATCGGGGGGCGCGGGTGGCGCATCGGATGGGTTTGGATCATCCTGATCGAGTTGCAGCTATGACTTTGCTTGATATTGCACCTACCCGCGAAATGTATGCCAATACTAGCGTCGAATTTGCGCGGGCTTACTGGCACTGGTTTTTTCTGACACAGCCAGACCCGCTGCCCGAAAAAATGATCGGAGCAGATCCCGAAACGTTCTGGAAGATGAAATGCTTTAAACAGGCAAAGGGCAAAAACCCGTTTTCCTGCGAAGCTCTGACTGAATACTTGAGCGCCTTCGCGAACCCCGAGGTCATTCATGCAAGCTGCGAAGACTACCGTGCCGCCGCGAGCATCGATATTGAACATGATAACGCAGATCAGGAACGAAAACTCGACATGCCACTCTTGACGCTCTGGGCAAAACGCGGAGTAATCGAAACATGCTTTGACGCACTTAGCCTCTGGCGGCAGCGGGCAGAAAAGGTTGAGGGCGAGGCGCTCGATACCTCTCACTATATGGCTGAAGAGAGCCCTGAAGACATAGCAGAGCGCATGTCTGACTTCTTTTTCCGCAATCCGATCCATATGAAGGAAACTGCTCAATGACCCGCACGCTCTACGATAAACTGGTGGATAACCATAAGGTTTGTGATCTGCCCGATGGCGATATGCTGATTTATGTCGATTTTCACATCATGAATGAATATACCAGTCCGCAGGCGTTTTCTGGTATGGAAAGTAAGGGGTTAAAGGTCTGGCGTCCGGAGGCACATCTGGCCGTGGTCGATCATGTTAACGCCACCCGCAGTGTCGAAGCACCGGATGCACAATCAAAGCTGCTGATCGATAATTTGGAAAAAAACTGTACCAAGCATCAAATCGCATTTTACGGTTTGGGTGATCCCCGCCAAGGCATTGAGCATGTTATAGTTCCAGAGCAGGGCTTGGTCGCGCCAGGCATGCTGATAGCATGCGGCGATAGCCACACAACAACCTATGGAGCCTTCGGGGCTTTGGGGTTTGGCATTGGTACTTCTGAAGTTGAACATGTTTTGGCAACGCAAACGCTACGATATAAGCGTATGAAGACAATGCGCGTTACAGTTGAGGGCACTACAGCACCAGGCGTCATGGCAAAAGACATCATAATGAAGGTGGTCCAAGTCGTGGGTGCAGGTGGAGCCAACGGCTTTGCTGTTGAGTTTGCAGGCTCAGCTATTGTCGGTCTTGATATGGCCGGCCGTATGACCGTGTGCAATATGGCAGTCGAGCTGGGCGCCCGCGCGGCTTTAATCGCAGCAGATGAAACCACCGAAGCGGCGCTGACAGGATACCCGCACAGCGGTCAATTTGCATTTAGCGGTGAAGACTGGGTTAGCGATTCCGGAGCCATATTTGACAAGGAAGTTACCGTTTCAGGGGCCGATATCGAGCCTTTGATCACTTGGGGCACCAGTCCAGACCAATCAGTACCGATAACAGCGAACGTACCTTCTGCTCTCGATTACGTCTCTCCCAAAGCTAAAGCGGCGCTGGAGCGCGCATTGCAGTATATGGGGCTGACAGAAGGGCAAGCTGCCCAATCGATCAAAATCGACACGGCCTTTATCGGCTCGTGTACCAATAGTCGTATCGAAGATCTACGAGAGGCAGCCAAAATATTGGAAGGCCGGCAAGTGGCTGAGGGGGTTGAAGCTATCGTAGTTCCTGGGTCCGCCATGACACGCCTAAAGGCGGAATCCGAAGGCCTTCGCACCATTTTCGAGACCGCAGGGTTTGAATGGCGCCCTGAGGCGGGCTGTTCGATGTGTCTAGCGATGAATGACGATATTGCTATGGAGGGGGAACGGGTAGCTTCATCGACTAACCGGAATTTTGAAGGGCGGCAGGGCCGAGGCGCACGCACCCATCTAATGTCACCCGCAATGGTCGCTGCAGCAGCCGTTTGTGGGCATCTGGCTGACATACGAGATTTTGAGTGAAAGACAAACCAATGATAAAAACTATTAAAGGAATCGCCGCCCCCTTGCCACTGGCGAATGTTGATACGGATGTGATCATGCCGAAACGGTTTTTGATTACAATCAGCCGCGAAGGCTTGGCAGATGGTACCTTTGCCGATCTGCGCTTTGACGCAGCTGGCCAAAAGCGGCAAGAATTTATTCTAAACAAAACGCCTTGGACGCAAGCAACAATCTTAGTTGTCGGAGATAATTTTGGATGCGGTTCAAGCCGAGAACATGCCGTCTGGGGAATGCGCCAATTGAAGATTGATGCCTGTATAGGAACAGGGTTCGCTGGGATATTTTATGATAATGCGCGTAAAAATGGTCTTGCTTTGCCGGTCGTATCTCCTGAAGTGCGAGACTTACTTTTACAATTTTTGGATAATCAAAGCGGCGCAGAGATTTCCATAAACCTTGAGCGCCGTATGATTGCCGCAGGTGAAAGTTCGGTGCCGTTCGAGATGGATGATGCCACGCGAATAGCGCTGATCCGAGGCCGCGACGATACGCTTGACACGTTGAGCTACGCTTCTGCAATCCGCGAATTTGAGACTGGATTGGATGAAAAAATGCGGATAAGCGTTATAAAATGAACCTGCAGAGGATATTGGATTGGACATAAGACAACTGGAGTGTTTCATCGCTGTCGCCGAAGAACTTCATTTCAGGAAAGCAAGCGAACGCCTAGGGCTAAGCCAATCCGCTCTCTCTGAACGGGTTTCTTCGTTGGAACACGAACTGGGCGCCCGACTGTTTTTTAGAACTACTCGACAAGTCAGTCTGACCCAAGCCGGATCTGAATTTGCACAAGATGCAAAAAGGATCCTGACCGATATTGATAAATCGGTTTCCAATGTTCGCCACACCGCCGAGTCGGACCTTCACCACATTCGCGTAAGCGGTGTTGACGAGGCAATTTCGATGTTACTACCGCAGGTTCTACTGACATTTCGGCAGACCGATTTTAAGGTGCATGTACAGGTTCTGGAAATATCGTCATCCGAACAACATTCCCACGAGTTGATTGCCCATAGAACTGATGTGGCCTTCGTACGGACGCGCCTAGAAGATGACTTTATTTCCAGCGAACTTTTGCATCGTCAACCCATCGTAGTGGTCCTTGCCGAGACGAATCCTCTTTCAAGATCGGTATCCCTGTCCATAGCAGACATCGCGGATCAACCAATCGTGGGTTACCCTAAGCACGCGCGACCAATCCTGCACGAGGCTTTGTGGAGTGGTTTTCGAAAAATTGGTGCCCAGCCAAATATAGTTTGTGAGATTATTGACAAATCCACCCTGCTGCAGTTTGTCGCCCATGGGCTAGGAATCGCCTTGGCACCAGCCTGGGTCAAGAATATTGCACCGCCTGGGATCTCTTTCGTCCCCTTTGAACCCTCCGAAAACCTGATCGATTTATATGTGGCATTTCGAAAGTCGGGTAACTCCGAGACTGTTAAAAGGTTCGTTGAAACCGTCAGAAAAAGCATTATCCAGGCGACTTAATTGCAAATATTTTTTGCCAATGGCTGCGTATTGCTTCGGCGCCTTTTTTGAAATTAAAACGTTATTAGGCCTGGAAGTCAGCAACTTATTAAGTAGGCGCAAAATTACGCTTTGTCCGCATAGCAGACATTCACTTTTTCAGTCGCGAAGGTCTGCTCTGCCTATCAAGAGTCAAACAGCAGCGCGTTGTTTGCGCTCATTGGTCTGTTCAAGCAGAGCTGTCTAGCCCCCTATACTCGCCCATTGAGTTTTGGTTTCTCTAATAAGGTTTCTGGGACGGGTGGGCGCATGTTTAATGCGTGATGAGGTCTGATCTGGTTGTATTGCCTGAGCCAAACATTGATA
>Ga0228662_1001012_pt1 | contig 12494 bp, 12 predicted proteins | sample 76DmetaG_FD_183173 | JGI IMG/M metagenome (GOLD analysis project Ga0228662, IMG submission 183173) | Seawater microbial communities from Monterey Bay, California, United States - 76D | ecosystem: Environmental > Aquatic > Marine > Coastal | place: USA: California | collected 2016-11-10
AAATTCAGGAATAAAAAAAGGCAAGTTGGATTGTGCTATTGCGGTATCGGGCTTGATAAAAATTACTGGCTCATCTGGACGAACATTGTCTAGCTCATCTATATGGTCTGCATAATTTCTGCCAATACATATAATCTTCATGCGTTATTAAGGGTTTCTAAACGAATGGCCGTGAGTACTTTTTTAGTGTAGCGTGGGAAATCTGCGTTGAGTAACCAACTAAAATAGCCGGGTTCACGTTCCAATACCTCAACCACTTTTTTCCCTTTGTGTTTTCCGAAATTAAAGGCAGCATCTCCATCCGCATCAACTATAACCAAGCCTGCGAAATCAACACTTTTTCTACGGGTAGAAAAGGCACTTAATTTGGAAATATCGTTTTCGAGATCGTCGTATTTTTCAATTTGTGCTTTCAATACTTCATAAGTCGCATTGGTATCGGCCTCAGCGCTGTGGGCATTTTCTAAATCTTTACCACAATAAAATGTATAGGCAGCCGATAGGTTTCGCTTTTCCATTTTGTGAAAAATGGTTTGTACATCTACCGTTAGGTGCTTTTTGAAATCCACATCAATTTCAGCGCGCAACATCTCTTCGGCTAACAATGGAATATCAAAGCGATCGGAATTAAATCCTGCCAAATCAGAGCCTTTTATCATACTGTAGATATCTTTGCTCAACTGTTTAAACGTAGGTTCATTGGCTACTTTTTCATCAGTAATTCCATGAACTGCTGTAGTTTCTGGGGGGATGGCCATCTCTGGATTTACCAGCCATGTTTTGGATTCTTTATTGCCATTTGGAAAAACCTTTAAGATGGATATTTCCACTATACGATCCTTAGCCACATTAACTCCTGTTGTCTCCAAGTCAAAAAAACACATCGGGCGTGTTAGCGAAAGTTCCATATTAAATTGTTTGAGATTCGTCCCAGTTTTCAATGCGTTGCTTTAAGCGCAATAGGAACATGCCTCCCATGGCACCATTAATAATACGGTGGTCATAACTATGTGACACCATCATTTGCTGACGTATGGCAATTACATCGCCATTTTCTGTTTCCAGCACCGCAGGAACCTTGCGGATGGCGCCTAGGGCCAATATAGCAAGTTGTGGTTGGTTGATGATAGGCGTTCCCGTAAGACTGCCGAACATCCCTACATTGGTTACTGTATAGGTACCACTTTGCACATCGTCGGGGCTTAGTGTATTGGTACGAGCATTTGAAGCAAGCTCGTGTACTTTTTTGGCCAGTCCAGTAAGGCTTAGCATATCGGCCTGTTTGATGACAGGAACAATTAAATTACCATCTGGTAAAGCCGTTGCCATGCCTAGGTTGATGTCTTTTTTCTTTATGATGCTTGTACCCTCTAGAACGGCATTTAGCAATGGGAACTCAGGCAGTACTTGTGCAACAAGATGCAAAAATATGGGCGTAAAGGTTAGTTTAACTCCATGTTGTTTAACAAATTGATTTTTTACTTTTTCACGCCAATTCCAGAGCTTGGTCACATCAATTTCAATAAATGACTGAACATGTGCCGAAGTTTTAAGGCTGTGCATCATATGATCAGAAATCATTTGCTCCATACGTGTCATGGGCACAACCACATCTGAGTCGCTTTTTGCAAAAGACACTGTTGGTCTAGTAGCTGAAGTTTCGGTACTTGGTGAAGCAGCAACTCTGGGCTGAGTACTAGCTACAGGGGGAGCTTTTCTGTTTTTTATAAATGCCAAAATATCGGCTTTGGTCACGCGACCATCTTTTCCACTTCCTGGGACAGTAGCTAATTCTTGGTCTGAAATATTTTCTTCCTTGGCAATGTTTTTCACAAGAGGTGAATAAAACCGCTTTTGTCCTTCAACAACTGGAGTAACAGGATTAACCAAGGCTTGCGCTTGTTCCATGTATTGCTGAGGGCTATCCGCCACTTTTTCAGGCGCCTTGGGTGCAGATGGTGCAGATGGTGCTGGGGTAGGTATTGCCTTTGGAACAGCTGCTGGAGTCACATCTTGGGTAACCTCCTCCGCTGTTTCAATTACGGCTAAGGGAGCGTCAACACCAACAACAGCGTTAACAGGATGTAATATTTCTTTAATGACGCCTGCGTACTCACTGGCAACTTCAGAATCAACTTTATCGGTAGCTACCTCCACTACGGCTTCGTCAGCAGCAACAGTATCGCCTACTTTCTTTAACCATTGGGTGATGGTGGCTTCAGAAACGCTTTCGCCCATTGAGGGTAAAACAAGCTGATATATAGGCATGTTATTTTTTTTTCAAAAGTACAAATTAATCGTGGCTTTCGCTATGACATAACCAGCACCTCTCCCTTGGCATGACTTGAAATACTTCCAACGGCGTGACTTTTGTCTGAGCTCAAAAATTTATAAGAAAAGCCTTTCTTGTGCACATTCATAAAAGCAATCATTTCAGCAAATGAAATGGTATCAGGATCGAAAATTATTTCAGTATGGCTGTTTTTATAAGCCAGCACACTTTCCATATTAGAGGAGTGCGTAAATGAAATATTTTTGTTCACCCCGATTTCCAAATCCAATTGATCTGAAATAAGCCAATAACGCAACGGTTGCTGTCTGCGTATAGTTGACTGCGCTCCTCTTATACGCTTTAAAAAACTAAAGAGATTGGTGGCGAGTTTAATCCAAATCTTGACCAGATTTGAAACATGAAAGTGTTTGTTGTAAAAATAATTCATAGCCTCGCGAAACATAAGCTGATAAGCAAAATCTTTGGGAGTACTTTCCCCTTTAAAGTGAATAGCTGCAATGTTAGCATTGTAGTAATTTTGCCCAAATTGCAATGACCTGTAGCTCAAATCGATGTCGTCAGAGTACATAAAGCAAGCCTCGTCAAAGCCGTTTAGTTCACGATAATGCTCGGTACGCATAAACATAAAAGCACCAACCAATATATCTGTTGGACCCGATTTATCTGTAGGAAGATGAAGGTTGTAATATTTGCCAAATAATTTAGGAGCTATTTTATATAGACCTAAAACTTTAGAAAATGCCACTCCTGGAGTTGGCACGCCCCGTTTTGATTCTTTTAAAAAGGTACCTGAACCATCAATAAGTTTAGGGCCCATGATGGCCACCTGCTTGTTGTTTTCCATAAAGGATATGGCGTCAACAAAGCTGTTCTCTGCCACTATGGTATCGGGATTTAAAATACACAAATACTCCCCTTTGGCATGGGATACACCAATATTATTCCCTATTGGAAACCCAACATTTTCTTTATTGGCAATACGTTTTACTTGTGGAAATTTAGCTTTTATCCAAGCCAAACTGCCATCGACAGAAGCGTTATCTACTACAATAATTTCAGCATCCAAATCTTTTGTAGCTGCAGCGACACTTTGTAAGCAGATATCAATAAAGTACTTTACGTTATAATTGAGAATAACAACGGATAATTTCATATGCTAATTTTTCATTGAAATTTCAAAGGGAATCCGTTGACTAATACTTCTTCCAAGCGTCAGTTCATCGGCATATTCAAGCTCGTCACCAACGCCAATACCACGTGAAATGGCAGAAAAGCGCAATTCAAACACGCTTAGCTTTTTAAAAATATAATAGTTTGTTGTATCGCCTTCCATGGTACTGCTTAGTGCAAAAATAATTTCATCTATGTTTTCTTGTTCAACGCGTTTTATCAAAGCATCTATTGAAAGTTGTTGTGGTCCTACGCCTTCCATAGGAGCAATTTTACCACCCAATACATGGTATAAGCCTTTGAATTGACCTGTAGATTCAATGGCCATAACATCCCTAATATCTTCAACCACGCATATAATATTGCGCTCCCGCATTGGGCTTGCGCAAATATTACATTGTTCGGCATCTGAGATATTATGGCACGTAATGCAATAACGTATTTGCTCGCGCAGTGTTGCAACAGCATCTGAAAGACGTGCACTAAAATCTTTGGGTTGGCGTAACAAATGAAGCACAATTCGTAGTGCAGACCGTCTACCTATTCCTGGAAGTTGTGCAATTTCATCTACTGCTTTCTGAACTAAAGAAGACGGAATATCCATGATTCAAAAATACACTATTTAAACAATAGTCACATACGTTATATTTGACAAAAAAAAGAGATGACCGCTCAAATGCTGGTGTTTTGTTTTTTGATCTATTTTGCTTTGCTCTACAGCACCTCGTATTTAGTAGGCAACAGCGATAGCAACACTAGCTTTTTTGCAGCCGACAAAATGGCTCCTTGGTATCTGGTCGCATTTGGTATGATAGGCGCAACGCTTTCGGGAGTCACGTTTATATCTGTTCCTGGATGGGTTACCACTACCCAATTGGGCTATGTGCAAATGGTATTAGGCTATGCGCTAGGTTATTTGTGCATAGGCACGGTATTACTACCGCTCTACTATAAGTGGAATGTGGTTAGTATTTACACTTATTTACAACACCGGTTTGGTGAAAAAAGTTATAAAACAGGTGCCGCTTTTTTTATTCTGTCCAGAATAACAGGCACTAGCTTTCGCCTATTTTTATTGTTAAAGGTATTGCATTGGCTCGTACTAGACGAACATAATATTCCATTCTGGCTGAGTGCAGCTGTAGCGCTACTCGGCATATGGCTCTACACCAAAAAATCGGGCATTAAAACGATTATTTATACTGATACAGCCCAAACGCTGTGCATGCTGATTGCTTTGAGCATTACAATTTATGCATTGTTTTTTGAGCTTCAGTTAGACACCCAATCTTTGTGGGTGTGGTGGCAGTCACAACCCAATACACAACTGTTTTTTTGGGAGGATTGGAGCAGTGGTCAACATTTTGTAAAGCAGTTTTTTGCTGGAGCACTTATTGCCTTTGCCATGACTGGACTTGACCAAGAAATGATGCAGAAAAATTTGAGTTGTCGCTCGCTAAAAGATGCACAAAAAAATATGTTATGGTTTACCATTGCCTTGGTGATCGTTACCTTGCTATTTTTGGTTCTTGGTGTGCTGTTGAGTGCCTATGCTCAATCCAAAGGAATAACCGCTGCTGGGGACGATCTTTTTCCCATGATAGCTACGCAATCAACACTTGGAACAGTGGTCGCATATGCGTTTGTATTTGGACTCATTGCTGCGGCTTTTAGTAGTGCCGATAGCTCCATGACATCACTTGCCACAAGTGCAAGCATTGACTTATGGGGAATTGCGTCAGGAAAAAAAGGAATTCAGCAGCGAAAAAAAATCCACTTTATTATGGCTGTTGTCTTATGGTTGTGTATTGTACTTTTCTACTATTTTATTAGAGACGAAAGTGTGATTGCTCAATTATTGCTATTTGCTGGGTATACCTATGGGCCTTTATTGGCCTTGTTCCTCTTAGGTATTTTTTCAAATCTACAAATAAGAGATGGGCTAGTACCCTATTTATGTATTGCAGCACCCACGATATCTTATGGAGTGGCTGTACTCTGTAAAACTACTTTGGGTTTTGAGTTTGGCTTTTTTGTGCTGGCCTTAAACGGAGCCATTTCAGCACTACTTCTGTGGGTTTCAGGAATTGGACTACCAATGTATCAGCGCACTTCCCCAAGTGAATCCACTGCCAAAAGCGGCAAGTAGCACCGTATCATCTTGTTTTATTTTACCCTCAGCCCATGCTTCTGACATAGCTATAGGAATGGATGCGGCAGTAGTATTCCCATAGCGCATGATATTGTTGTAAACTTGATCGTCTCGCAGACTAAATTTCTTTTGCACAAATTGTGCAATGCGCAAATTAGCTTGATGCGGAATAAATAAGTCTATATCGGTTGCGTTTTTGCCGTTTTTCTGCAATGCCTCTTGAATCACTTGACTAAAGCGAACAACAGCATTTTTGAACACCAGTTGCCCATTCATATAAGGATGATATCGCATATCGTCCTCGTCATAGTTCGCTACAATTTCAGGGATCCATCGCTTAGTACTTGGACCAATAATGGCCAACTCCTCTGCGTATTTACCCTCAGAATACAAATGTGTGGATTGAATCCCTTTGGTTGCATCTTCCTCCCGTGTTATTACAGCAGCTCCTGCACCATCCCCGAAAATAACCGAAACCGTACGTCCGCGTGTGGTGAAATCCATTCCGCCCGAGTGGTATTCAGACCCAACGAGCAACACATTCTTGTACATGCCTGTTTTAATAAACTGATCGGCAACAGAAAGTCCATAAATAAAGCCAGAGCATTGGTTTCGTATGTCAAGCGCAGGGCAGGTTCCCATACCCATGAGGTCTTGCAATAGCACACCAGAGCCAGGAAAATATAAATCAGGGCTGAGTGTGGCAAATATTACAAGATCAATATCGTCTTTAGAAACCCCAGCCCTTTCGAGGGCCATTTCAGCAGCCTTAACACCCATCGAGGCAGTGCCTTCGCCAGAATCTTTTTCAATAAGACGGCGTTCTTTTATACCAGTCCTTTCTGTAATCCAAGCGTCATCTGTGTCCATAAGTTTGGACAAATCGTCATTGGTAACTATGTTTTCAGGAACGTAATGTCCGAGTCCTACTATACGAGATTGATACATTTTTGATTAAATTAAATAGCAATTAACGAAATAATGGCGGTAAAAAAAAAAGAAGGTGCAACAACCACGATGCACCTTCGAACAACTTAACCAAAATTAAACAAACCAATAAAAAGGAATGTGTGTAATCAAATGAGTTTCATAGCAATTTTCTCCGCAACAATATTTTTGTTGATTGATTACTCCACAAATATAAAAACGTTTAACAAAAAAACAAATTTATTAAACAAAAAAATATTATGCCATACTGTCACTCTTTTGATTTTGGTACTTTTTTTGGTTAAAGAATAAAAAACAAACACTTATGTCATCAGGTAAAATAAATGTTGCGGTAGAAAACATTTTCCCATTAATAAAGAAATTCCTTTACAGCGATCATGAAATCTTTTTGCGAGAGCTGATATCAAACGCTACAGACGCTACCCTAAAGCTCAAACATCTCACCAACATTGGCGAAGCCAAAGTGGCATATGGAAGTCCACAAATTGAGATTAAAATAGACAAGGAAAACAGAACATTACATGTTATAGACCAAGGTTTAGGCATGACAGCTGAAGAGGTTAGCAAGTATATAAACGAAGTTGCTTTTTCAGGAGCTGAAGAATTCCTCAACCAATACAAAGACAGTGCTAAAGACAGTGGCATTATAGGACATTTTGGTCTTGGGTTTTATTCAGCTTTTATGGTAGCAGAAAAGGTAGAAATCATCACCAAATCACATACAGATGCACCAGCGGCTCACTGGAGCTGTGATGGATCGCCAGAATACACCTTGGTAGAACATGACAAAACAGCGCGTGGTACTGAAATCGTCTTGCACATTGACAAAGACTCTGATGAATTTTTGGAAGAAACACGTATTACGGCGCTTTTGACCAAATACAACAAGTTTATGCCTATTCCCATCAAGTTTGGAACCAAGGAAGAAACACATGAGGAAGGTGAAGGCGATGATAAAAAAGAAACCAAAGAAACGGTTGATAATATTATAAATAACCCAAATCCGGCGTGGACCAAGAAACCAAGCGATTTAAAAGACGAAGACTACACCTCTTTTTACAGGGAATTATATCCCATGCAGTTTGAGGAGCCTTTATTTCATATCCACCTTAATGTAGACTACCCATTTAACTTGACGGGTATCCTCTATTTTCCAAAACTGAATAACGATCTCAACGTACAAAAAGACCGTATTCAATTGTATCAAAATCAGGTGTTTGTCACGGATAACGTGGAAGGAATCGTACCCGAGTTTTTAACCATGCTAAGAGGTGTCATTGACTCACCCGATATTCCACTTAACGTATCGAGAAGTTACTTACAAGCGGATGGCGCAGTAAAGAAAATCAGCAACTACATCACCAAAAAAGTGGCTGATAAACTTCAGTCCATATTTAAAAATGACAGAGAGAATCTAGAGAAAAAGTGGAACGATATTAAAGTTGTAATTGAATATGGGATGCTTTCAGAAGACAAGTTTTTTGATAAGGCAAAAAGCTTTAATCTTTTTCCAACCACAGCAGGTACTTATTTGACCCTCGACGAATTAAAAGAGCAAACCAAAGATGCACAGACCGACAAGGATGGCAAGCTTATTCAACTTTATGCTGCCAATACTGACGAACAGCACGCCTACATTGAGGCAGCAAAAGCTAAAGGGTACACCGTACTATTGCTCGACTCACCCATTGTAGGGCATTTATTGCAAAAATTAGAGCAGGAAGATGACAAGCTCGGATTTGTACGAGTTGACAGCGACCACATAGACAAGCTTATTGTTAAAGACGAACCGCAATTATCAAAGCTTTCTGACGAACAGAAAGAAGCGCTTAAACCCATGATTGAAAGCGTAGTGCCAAAGGAGCAGTATACGGTTAAATTAGAGGCTATGGACAGCGAAGCTGCACCTTTTATGATTACCCAACCCGAGTTTATGCGTCGCATGAAAGAAATGCAACAAACCGGGGGCGGTGGCGGCATGTTTGGCGGTGGATTCCCCGACATGTATCAGTTGGTAGTCAATGTAAACCACCCATTGGTAAGTCAGATTTTGGAAACCAAAACCAAAAAGAAACAAGAACGTCTGATAAAACAATCATTGGATTTGGCACGGTTATCACAATCGCTACTAAAAGGCGAAGAGCTTACTGCCTTTATCCAACGAAGCTTTGAGATGATAAAGTAATATGTTTGGGCACTGAGTTTATCGAAGTGCCCTGATCTTTGCCGAAGGGCACGGAATTATAATCCCTAACTTTTATAAGTTGAGGGATTTTTTTTATTTTCACTAAAAATAACCTACCATGCTCTTTTTCTGGCGTACACTTATTTCCTTCTGGCGTGATCCAGCCTATAGAAGTCTACTCTTTGCTACTAATTTCTTTCTTGCCATAGACACAGTTGCTTATCGTTTTTTAGAAGATTGGTCTTGGCTAGATTCCCTTTATTTTTCAGTGATTACGCTCACCACCATTGGCTACGGCGATTTTTCGCCTAAGACCAATTTAGGTAAGCTTTTTACGATGGGATATATCATTATTGGCGTGTCGCTTATTCTGGGATTTGTCAATAAATTGTTTTTGCACTACAGAAAGGAAACCATCAAAAAAAGAAACCACAAACACAAAAAATAATGCTTGAGCTGTTTGATGTTTTTGCACCTGAGCTTCCTGATGCAACGATAAAGTATTATCCAAACTTTCTCAATACAAAAGAGGCGGATTTGTACTTAGAACAGCTGACCAAGGAAACACCTTGGCGCAATGACCCCATTACCGTATTTGGCAAAACCTATCCACAACCGCGTATGACTTCGCTACACGGTCATACCACTGACTCCTACGGATACTCTGGTATTGTGATGCAGCCGAATCCCATGCGAAAGCCTCTTCTGGATATTGAGCAAAAACTACAGGCTTTTACAAAAGAAACATTCACCACGGTATTGCTAAACCTATATCGAGATGGACAAGACAGCAACGGATGGCATGCAGACAACGAAAAAGAATTGGGTGTAAATCCAGTAATTGCTTCGGTTAGTCTTGGCGCTTCTAGATATTTTCATTTAAAGCATAACAGTGACAAATCCCAAAGACTAAAATTGGAACTAACACATGGAAGTCTATTGTTGATGGAAGGTGCCACGCAACATTTCTGGAAACATCAAATTGCAAAAACAGCAAAAAAAGTGGGGCCCCGTATTAATTTAACCTTTAGAAAGGTGCTTAAAGCGCATTGAGTTTAGCGATAAGCTCGTTGCCTTTTGTTTCCAAATCAGCAACAATAGCACGGTAGTGCGTACGTTTATTTTCAACTCCCTTTTCATAAATGCGGACGCTAAAATTGTCAAAAGCAGTGATGGCCTCATCCACTATAGCAGCGGTTTTTGATTTATCAACTTCAGGATTGGCTTTTTCTAAGTCCATTGCCATTTCGATGATTTCTCCAAGTACGTAATTTATATCTTTTTTAAGGTCGCGGATGTTTGCCATAATATTGGTTTTTAGTTAGGTCCAGAAAATTGGACAAAATTTCTTGGTGTTTCATATAGGGTTACAGAAAGCTCATGTGCTGTTGTGATGTGAGGTCTCAATTTGTCCCATATCACTACGGCCATATTTTCGGCAGTAGGTATACGTGTTGCAAACTCAGGGACTTGTTCGTTTAGATTTTTATGATCAAAGGCATCTTCAATGTGTACTTTGATTAAATCTTTTAAAACTTTCATGTCCATGACATAGCCTGTTTCTGGGTCAATATCACCAGACACCGAAACAATAAGCTCATAATTATGTCCGTGGTAATACGGGTTGCTGCACTTATCGAAAATCTCTTCGTTTTTAGCATCACTCCAGTCTTTCCTGTATAGGCGGTGGGCGGCATTAAAGTGCGCCTTACGGCTTACGGTTACTTTATTCATTGCAATTTAATTTGTTCATAGAACTTCTCAAAGATAATAATAAACCAAACGGTATAATTTTCGGGGTGTTTTTGAATATCGTCACGGACAGTGTCGACAGCCATCCATTTCCAATTGGCTACCTCTTCTAGGTTAATATCAGGGGTCTCGTTGAAGTGTCCTATCATAATGTGATCAAGCTCGTGTTCGGTAAGACCATTGTCAAAAGGAGCTTTGTAAATAAATGAGGTTACCTCACGAAGCTCGGCAACAAAACCCATTTCTTCTTGCAGGCGCCGCTTACCAGCCGCAACATTGGTTTCGCCATTACGCTGATGACTACAGCATGTATTGGTCCACAAGCCGGGTGAATGATATTTATGAAGTGCACGTTGCTGGAGCATTAATTCACCCTTATCGTTCAGTATAAATACGGAAAAAGCACGGTGCAGCACCCCTTTTTCATGGGCTTCCATCTTAGGCATCAAACCCAGGGGGTTATCATTCACATCTACTAAAACTACTTGTTCTTCCATATAAAATTTAAAAGTACAAAAAATGCAAAGGTAAAGCGGTAGTTTATTAAATGAACGTATTTTTACGCCTATGAGTTTTTTGGAAGAAATTGCACGCAGACGTACCTTTGGTATCATCTCCCACCCGGATGCCGGAAAAACAACCCTTACAGAAAAGTTACTTCTTTTTGGAGGTGCGATTCAAGAAGCTGGTGCGGTAAAGTCCAACAAAATAAAAAAAGGGGCCACTAGTGACTTTATGGAAATTGAGCGTCAACGGGGTATTTCTGTGGCTACTTCAGTTTTGGCTTTTTTGTATAAAGACAAAAAAATAAATATCCTAGACACACCTGGGCACAAAGATTTTGCCGAAGACACTTACCGTACTCTAACAGCTGTTGACAGTGTTATTGTAGTTATAGATGTAGCCAAGGGCGTAGAGGCACAGACAGAAAAGCTAGTAGAAGTATGTCGAATGCGAAACATTCCCATCATTGTATTCATCAATAAATTAGACAGAGAAGGGAAAGATGCTTTTGATCTATTGGATGATGTAGAGCAAAAACTAGGGCTTACAACTGTGCCGCTTAGTTTCCCTATTGGCATGGGCTATGATTTTCAAGGAATATACAACCTGTGGAACGACAACATCCGCTTGTTTGAAGCAGAACAAAAAACTACGATCAGTCAGAGCAATCTTATAGAAAACATAAACGACCCAGCGCTAGAAACAGCTATTGGCGCAAGTGCTAAAGAAACCCTAGAGGAAGAATTAGAATTGGTACGAGAAGTATATCCTAGTTTTGATCGCAAAGCTTATTTGGCAGGAATGCAGCACCCCGTATTCTTTGGATCTGCGCTGAACAATTTTGGTGTACAAGAATTATTAGATTGCTTTGTAGAAATAGCCCCCTCACCCCTAGCGAAAGCCAGTGAAGAACGTGTTATTGCTCCCGATGAAAAAGATTTTACAGGATTTGTATTTAAGATTCACGCCAATATGGATCCAAAACATCGGGATCGTTTGGCCTTTATTAAAATTGTCTCAGGCACCTTTGCGCGGAATGTTCCCTATTTGCATGTGCGACATAACAAAAAGTTGAAATTTAGCAGCCCCAACGCATTTTTTGCAGATAAAAAAGAAATCGTAGACATCTCATATCCGGGAGATATTGTAGGGCTACATGACACGGGCAACTTTAAAATTGGAGACACACTTACTTCAGGGGAGCTGATACACTTTAGAGGAATTCCGAGTTTTTCGCCAGAACATTTTAGGTATATCAATAACGCAGATCCCATGAAGGCCAAGCAGCTCAACAAAGGGATCGATCAGTTAATGGACGAAGGAGTAGCCCAATTATTCACCCTGGAACTCAATGGGCGTAAAGTTGTGGGTACCGTAGGTGCATTGCAGTTTGATGTCATTCAGTATCGACTTGAGCACGAATACGGAGCCAGTTGCACATACGAAAATCTCAATGTGCACAAGGCTTGTTGGGTAGAAGTAAAAGAAGG
>Ga0228662_1001015_pt1 | contig 12453 bp, 9 predicted proteins | sample 76DmetaG_FD_183173 | JGI IMG/M metagenome (GOLD analysis project Ga0228662, IMG submission 183173) | Seawater microbial communities from Monterey Bay, California, United States - 76D | ecosystem: Environmental > Aquatic > Marine > Coastal | place: USA: California | collected 2016-11-10
CAGCAGCAAAATCTATTCGTGCCAAGCAAGAGCAAGTAGACTTAGACCCAGCCTTGGCAAAAAAAATAAAACATGCCTATTATGCTACCACTAGCTTTATGGATGCTCAAATCGGCCGTGTTTTAAATAAATTGAAAGAAACAGGGCTTGATAAAAACACAATCGTTGTTTTTACTTCAGATCATGGCTATCATCTTGGAGAGCATGGGCACTGGCAGAAGCAAACCCTTTTTGACGATGCTACTAGAGTGCCTTTAATTTTTGCAGGACCTAGGATCAAAAAAGACAAGGTTGCTGTGAATTTTCCTGTTGAGCTCGTTGATGTATACCCTACTCTTATGGATATAGTTAAGTTCCAAACACCTGCATTTGTTCGCGGTAAAAGCCTAAAGCCCTATCTTGAGGGTTCTAGGGTGCCAATAAGAACAAATGCACTAACAGAACTTAGGGTATCTATGCCAAAAGGAGTGGCCAATGGATACTCCATAAAGACCATGCATTATCGTCTTACACAATGGAACTATAAAGACAGTCTTTATTATGAGTTATATGATCACAGGAATAATTCAGATGAACTAAGTAATGTAGCTGACAACATCCTATTCAAACATGTTAGGGATTCTCTAAAACAAGTTATTAGAGGGCGAATTTCGGAAGCTAAAAAATATCCTACTGGTTTGGGTAGACAAATAGATAATGTACTGCCATGGAAAGAACCAAAGCGGATACTTCCAAAGCCAAAATAAGCGGATTATAGAAAAACTCAATTTAATTCTTGACGGAAATTTTGGTTAGAAAAAAAACAGCCGCTTCATGGGATGTGGGTTAGTCTGTAAACCAAACTTTTAGTAGATCTAACTTTTTAAGTTAATAATTGAAATTAATTAAAAACAGATTTTATTTAACGAACCAAAAAAGATTATCCTAAAAATACTTTAAATGTTCTTTTTTAAGATGCATATGTTTTTCAAATTAAATGATATTAAATAGTTTGTTATCTTGAATTTGCAATAGAAAAATAATGTTTCCAAATAAAATATTAAGAATTCATTCTAGAGATAATATAATAGTCGCATTGACAAATTTATCTAAAGGGGATATTGTTGAGTTGAACGGAGTTTCTATTTCACTTGTGTCTGATGTAAAAGCGAAGCATAAGTTTGCTATGCGCAACTTTGCTGTTGGCGAAGAAATTTATATGTATGGCGTGGTGGTTGGTAAGGCAAAAAATAAAATTGGCAAGGGGGAAGTCATAACAACCCAGAATATTGTTCATGAAACCGAAACCTATACGGTTCCAAAAAATAATATTAATAAAAACTGGACTGCACCCAAATCGGCGCATTTTTCAACACAAACTTTTTTAGGCTATCACCGTGATGATGGTCGTGTTGGAACAGAAAATAACTGGCTTGTTATTCCGTTGGTATTTTGCCAAAATAGAAACATAGAGACACTTCAAAATACCATACGCAAAGGACTAGGTTATGAGAACCCAAGCAAGCAAAGTTTTGATATGTCCGTGCTGATTGATAAATACAAATCGGGTGCCTCTGAGCAAGAGTTGATGCGTGCAGACCTGACTGCCAACAAGCAGAACAAACAAAAGAACCCACTGTTTCCCAATGTTGACGGCATACACTTTTTAACACATGACGGTGGTTGTGGAGGCTCAACTTCTGATGCCGTAACGCTTTGTAATTTACTTGCAGGATATATTAATAATCCTAATGTAGCAGGTGCAACTATTTTGAGCTTGGGTTGCCAACATGCGCAAATGGATATTCTTGAACGTACATTGAAACGTATTGCCCCAGACTCAAAAAAGGCCGTGTATTTTTTAGAGCAACAACAAAGCAGTTCAGAGACAGCATTTATATCCGAGGCTGTCAAAAAAACATTTGTTGGGCTTATTGAAGCTAATAAAATATCGAGAGAACCAGCTCCGCTTAGTAAGCTTAGCATAGGCTTAGAATGTGGTGGTTCGGATGGCTTTTCTGGAATTTCTGCCAATCCAACTTTGGGTTATGTTTCTGATTTGGTTGTTGGTCTCGGTGGTGCTGCCATCCTTTCTGAATTTCCCGAGCTCAACGGTGTTGAACAAGAGCTTATAAACCGATGTCTAGACGTGGACAAAGCGCAAAAATTTGCACAAATAATGAAAGCATACAACACCAAAGCAACGGCATTAGGAGCTGGATTTTATGCTAATCCTTCCCCTGGAAATATTAAAGATGGGCTTATAACAGACGCCATCAAATCAGCGGGTGCTGCAAAAAAAGGAGGGACCTCACCAATAGTTGATGTTTTAGATTATACCGAACAACTTGAAAAGCCTGGTTTAAACCTTTTGTGTACGCCTGGAAATGATGTTGAATCCACAACCGGTCTTGCTGGTTCAGGAGCAAACATTATTTTGTTTACAACAGGGTTGGGAACGCCTACAGGCAACCCCTCTGTACCCGTTATAAAAGTATCATCAAATACTGCTGTTTTCAACAAAATGAATGACATCATTGATTTTAATACAGGGGGCATTATCGATGGTACGGAAACCGTCAAAAGCTGTGGCGAAGCGCTTTTATCATATATAATAAAGGTAGCAAGTGGTGAGCTTGAAGTAAACGCACGGAGATTGGGTCAAAATGATTTTATTCCGTGGAAAAGAGGATTATCATTATAATACACTAAAATGAAAACAAAATTTTCTTTACAAAACAAAGTAGTAGTTCTCACTGGCGGGGGTAGCGGTATTGGCAGTGCCATCGCCACAACGTTTGCTGCCTGTGGTGCCAACGTACACATTTTAGATTTGAATATGGAAGCCACAAATAAAACAGTTTCAGAAATTAAAAAAGCTGGTTTTCTGGCGAAAGGATTTAAGTGTAATGTCGCTGATTACAATAGTGTTACTGAAACGGTCAATCAAATTGCTCTATCGTCTTCAATAGATGTTTTAATAAATAATGCAGGTATAGCCCACGTGGGAAACATTGAAGATTGCGCAGAGGAAGACTTAGATAAACTTTACGAAATCAACATCAAAGGGGTATATAATTGTGCAAAGGCATGTATTCCAATCATGAAGGATAGTGGCGGTGGTGTTATTCTAAATATGGCATCCATTGCTTCAACTGTGGGCATTTCAGATCGCTTTGCGTATTCCATGACTAAAGGCGCAGTGCTTACCATGACCTATTCTATTGCCAAGGACTATATTGACCACAACATACGTTGTAACTGCATCTCACCCGCACGTGTACACACGCCTTTTGTAGATGGGTTTATTAAAAAAAACTATCCTGGAAATGAAGCGGAGATGTTTGAAAAACTTTCAAAAACCCAACCCATAGGACGTATGGGAGATCCCCAAGAAGTTGCTGATTTAGCATTGTTTTTATGCTCAGATGAGGCAAGCTTTATTACAGGTTCTAACTATGGCATTGATGGGGGATACATAACATTAAATTCAAAATAAATACAATATGAAACTAATCCGATTCGGATCAATAAATGAAGAAAAGCCAGGTTTGTTACTAGCAGATGGCTCTAAACTAGATGTTTCTGCATTTGTACACGATTATGACGAAGCCTTTTTTGGGACTAACGGCATAGCCAAACTAAGCGAATGGTTGGAGAATAATCAAGAGAACTGTCCAAAGGTAGATGATGATATTCGACTTGGACCGCCTTTATCCCGACCATCAAAAATAGTATGTGTTGGGCTTAACTACGCCAAGCATGCTGCTGAAAGTGGTATGGATATTCCAGAGGAACCCGTACTGTTCTTTAAGGCAAGTTCGGCTATTGTTGGACCCAATGACCCTATTATCATCCCAAAAAACAGTGAAAAGACAGATTGGGAAGTAGAACTAGCTGTGGTGATTGGTAAAAAAGCATCATACGTATCAGAAGCAGATGCATTAAACCACGTTGCAGGTTATGTGTTGCATAACGATGTAAGCGAACGTGCTTTTCAACTTGAACGTTCTGGTCAATGGGTAAAAGGAAAAAGCTGTGACACCTTTGCGCCCATTGGACCTTTTATTGCCACTCCCGATGAAATAGGTGACCCTAATAACCTAAATCTTTGGTTAAAACTCAATGGTGAGGAAATGCAAAACAGCAGCACATCAGATTTTATTTTTAATATCCAACACGTTGTGAGCTACATAAGTCAATTCATGACCCTACTCCCCGGAGATATCATTTCTACCGGAACTCCCTTCGGCGTTGGATTGGGGCTTACCCCGCCGAGATATTTAAAAGAGGGCGATGTGGTTGAATTAGGCATTGAAGGTTTAGGCGTTTCAAAACAAACGTGTATTGCATATAAATGATTATAGATAGCCATCAACATTTTTGGAAGTATGATCCAGTCAGAGACAACTGGATAGATGACTCTATGGAGATTATTCGTAAAGATTTTCTTCCAAAAGATCTAAAGCCCCTATTAGATGAAAATGGTATTGATGGATGTATTGCCGTACAAGCTGACCAATCTGAAACAGAAACTGAATTTTTATTGACTTGTGCCGCAGAAAACCCGTTTATTAAAGCAGTTGTGGGTTGGGTTGACTTAACCGCCAAAAATTTAGAAAAACAACTTATGCACTATACAGCAAATCCTTTGTTCAAAGGAGTACGTCATATAGTGCAAGCTGAAAAAGAAGATTACCTATTGCGTGAGGATGTTCAAAATGGTATCGGCAAACTTGCGAAGCATAAGCTAACTTTTGATATACTTATTTTTCCGCATCAACTACCTGCAGCCATTGAAATGGTTGAAAAATTTCCGAAACAACAATTTATTTTGGATCACATTGCCAAACCAAATATTTCAGCTCCAATGGATAAAGAATGGAAGGCAAATATAGCTGCCTTATCCAAGTTTGAAAATGTGAGTTGTAAACTTTCAGGTATGGTCACCGAAACCGAGAACTTTGTGTTTTCAGATGAAGTCTTCACGCCATTTATGGATCATGTCTTTGCTTCTTTTGGCGCTAACCGGGTCCTGTTTGGTTCCGATTGGCCTGTGTGTTTGTTGGCTACTGGTTACAAAACGGTGTTTGCTCTAATTAATGCTTATCTTGAAAAGCAATCTACCCAAATAAAAGCACAAGTTTTGGGGCAAAATGCAATTAAAATTTACAATCTGTAGTATGGATTTAAGATTACAAGACAAGGTGATTATCGTAACAGGTGGGTCAAAAGGGATTGGTGCAGCTATTGTTTCGCTTTTGGCTGAAGATGGAGCTATCCCTGTTATTATTGGTAGAAATAAGCCCAGTATTGAAAAGGCAATTACGGATTATCAAAAAAAAGGACTCAAAGTGGGTTATGCATTTGCAGAACTTACCAAACCCGAAGAATGCGAAGCCGCTGTAAAGTTAGTTTTGCGTGAATACGGTCGTATTGATGGGCTTGTAAATAATGCAGGAGTAAATGATGGAGTTGGACTGGAGCATGGGAATTATAATGATTTTATGGAGTCTATCAAACGTAACCTTGCACACTATTATTTGATGGCACAATTGGTGCTTCCGGAGCTTAAAAAAAACAAGGGGGCTATCGTTAATATTGGTTCTAAAACGGCTGATACTGGTCAAGGGAGTACTTCGGGCTATGCAGCTTCCAATGGGGGCCGCAATGCCCTCACAAGAGAATGGGCGGTCGAACTATTGCCCTATGCCATTCGTGTGAACTGTGTTGTCGTAGCTGAATGCTTTACGCCACTCTATGAAAAATGGATAAATACTTTTGATCGCCCAGAAGAAAAACTGAAGTCGATAACAGATAAAATCCCTTTAGATCAACGCATGACAACTGCAGATGAAATTGCTAATACGGTTGTCTTTTTACTTTCATCTCGCTCAAGTCACACTACAGGTCAGTTAGTATATGTGGACGGAGGTTATACGCATTTGGATAGGGCTATAAATAAGGAATAATGACTGTTGAACTGCATAAATATTGTTTGGCCTTGGACCTCAAAGATGATCCTGAAAAGATTGATGCCTATATAAAATACCACAAGCAGGTATGGCCAGAAATCAACCAAAGCATCAAAGCGTCGGGTATTCAAAATGCAGAAATATATCACACACGCAACAGACTTTTTATGATTCTTGAAGTTGACGATACATTTTCTTTTGAGAAAAAAGCAAGTATGGATGGAGATAATCCAAAAGTTCAAGAATGGGAAGCATTAATGTGGAAATTTCAACAAGCTTTACCCAACACACCAGAAGGTACCAAATGGGTCTTGATGGAAAAAATTTATGATTTAAATAGACACAAATGAAACAAGAGGTAAATTATAAGTATCCATCTGTAACTGATTTAAGATCACGTGCCAAATGTAAAATACCAAAGTTTGCTTTTGAATACTTGGATGGGGGTTGTAATGATGACGTAAACCTTAAAAAGAATACTGATCGGATTCGAGACATTGAACTCAAGCCCAAGTATTTGGTTGACTATAACGCACCTAGTTTAAAAACCGAACTTTTTGGACATACGTATGATGCACCATTTGGTATTTCACCTGTTGGTTTGCAAGGCTTAATGTGGCCCAAGTCACCTGAGATTCTTGCCAAGGCTGCATTTGAACACAACATTCCTTTTGTATTAAGCACTGTCACCACGGCAAGTATTGAAAAAATTGCTGAAATTACTGAAGGCAAGGCATGGTTTCAGCTTTATCACCCAGCAGAAGAACGGGTTACCAAAGATATTTTAAAGCGTGCGGAAACAGCCGAATGCCCTGTGCTTGTCATACTTGCTGATGTACCCTCTTTTGGCTATCGCCCAAGGGATATTAGAAATGGTTTGTCTATGCCTCCCAAAATGACAATGACCAACATCATTAATGCAGCCAAAAGACCGCATTGGGCTTTGCAAACGCTGCTTAACGGTCAACCAAGCTTTGAAATATTAAAACCGTATATGCCCAAAAATTTAAACTTAAACCAGTTGGCAAAATTTATGGACGCTACTTTTTCTGGTCGTTTGAATGAGGAAAAAATCAAAAAGATTAGAGACATGTGGAAAGGAAAGCTTGTGCTCAAAGGAGCTGAATCAGTCCATGATGTCCAAAAAGCTTATCAGTTAGGTTTGGACGGGGTTATTGTATCAAACCATGGCGGCAGACAGGTAGATGTTGGTCAAGCTACTATTGACGCATTAAAAACCATTGCTCCCCTTTACAAAAACAAATTAACAGTCATGATGGACAGCGGCATACGCGGTGGTGCAGATGTGGCGCGTGTTATGGCTTCTGGAGCTGACTTTAGCTTTATGGGGCGCACCTTTATGTACGGCGTGTCCGCACTTGGTAAAAAAGGGGGAAACCATACGATCAGCATGCTTAAACAGCAACTAACTCAAGTCATGGAGCAAATGAGTTGTGCTGAAATCAGTGATTTACAAAGCAAGCTCATTCAAGAAAATAACTAAAGAACATATTTTATGAAAACATCCAATACAATTCCAGTTGTTTCAAAAAAAGTACTTATACCTTTTATTTTACTCACATCGTTGTTTGCCCTTTGGGGCTTTGCCAATGCCGTAACTGACCCAATGGTTCAGGCATTTAAAAAGGTTTTAGAACTCTCTAACTCCCAAGCGGCTTGGGTACAAATGGCATTTTATGGCGGATATTTTTGCATGGCACTTCCGGCTGCGTTATTCATGCGTAAATACTCATACAAGGTTGGTATTTTAATTGGCTTAGCCTTATACGCAACAGGAGCACTGTTATTTTATCCTGCAGCCATCACAGAAGAATTCTGGTTTTTCTGCATGGGGCTATATATATTGACCTTTGGGCTGGCATTTTTAGAAACTGCTGCAAACCCTTATGCCTTAGCTATGGGTGCAAAAGAAACCGCTACACAACGGCTAAATTTAGCCCAAGCCTTTAACCCTGTTGGTTTAATTCTTGGGCTTTTTGTTGCGCAACAATATGTGTTGAAAAAACTTCAATCTGATGATATTGCTGATTTTAGTGCACTGGACGAAGTTTCTAAAACACTAATCAAAACCACCGATTTGATGGTAATCCGAGATCCCTATGTGATTTTAGGATTGGTTATTTTAGGAGTCTTGGTCTTGTTTTCAGTAAGTAAAATGCCCCATTCCAAAGCTGAAGACGCGCATGGCAATATTGGAAATACATTCACAAAACTCTTCAGGAATAAAACCTATAGCCAAGGGGTATTGGCACAAATTTTTTACGTTGGAGCACAAATCATGTGCTGGACCTATATTTATCAGTACGCCGAAGGAATTGGTATGGATAGTGTAACAGCTGGATATTATCAAATGGCTGCATTTGTACTCTTTACAGTTGGTCGTGCTTTTGGAACCTACTTGCTACGATTTGTCAATGCTGGTAAATTATTGATGTTGTTTGCCTTATTTGCCATTGGATGTACTTTGGGTGTTGTTATGATCAACAATGTCGTGGGGCTTTATTGTTTGGTAGGGGTATCGTTTTTTATGTCTTTGATGTTTCCAACCATTTACGGAATTGCACTCGGAAAACTAAGCGAAGACGAAAGCAAAATTGGCTCTGCTGGGCTGGTCATGGCTATTGTAGGTGGTGCATTGATGCCAAAACTTCAAGGAATGATTATTGATATTGGTGGTTATGCTGTTAATGATGTCAGTATTGTCGGTATTTCTGAAATCAATCTTTCATTTTTATTACCTGTCTTGTGTTTTGCTTTTATCGCTATCTACGGCCGTAAAAATCACAACTAAAATCTAAACACCACGATAAAAAAACTAGTCTTAATTTTCGTTTTATCAACAATTCTTGCCTCGTGAAAATATTCCCAGAAATAAAAAATTATTTTTGGGAATAGTCCGTGACTCAGAGAGGATTACGCTGTGTTCCTCACAAAGCTCCGCTTTGAAAATAGTACTAACAAAAAAACGCTCAAGCAGACTTGGCGTTTTTTCTTATTATACTATTTATCCGTGACCCAGGGAGGATTTTCTAAAAAGTTCCTTTGTGTTCCGTAGTCTAAATGAAAAGTCAAAAATCACAGACTTTTCATTCTTAAGTGACCCAAGCTTTCAAAAGTTCGAACTTTTTGTATGCCTTTGATTGCACTATTTCCTAATTTTGTAATTAAATCGTTTGCAATAATTATAACATGAAAAATCTATTATCTTTATTTTTCTTTGCTTTATCAATATGTTTTTTTAATGTAAATTCCCAAACTCAAGAAACCCGTACCATGAATTTTGATGGTAATAGTAGAGAATATATAATATATATTCCTTCAAATTATGATGGATCTGTTGAATTTCCATTAATGTTTAATTTTCATGGTGGAGGTGGTTTATCAAGTGATTTTATGAATTATTATAATGATATGAGGCCATTAGCTGATACAGCTGGCTTCATAGCTGTTTACCCTCAAGCAGCTATTGATCCTGTGGACGGTAGCTATGCTTGGCTACATAAGGCACCTACTTCTCATAATGATATTTTCTTTATTGAAGCAATTATTGATACTTTGAGCAGTGAATTTTCAATTGATAATGATAGAGTTTATGCTTGTGGTTATTCTGAAGGAGGGATCTTTTCATATGAGCTTGCTTGTAGATTAAACAACAGAATAGCAGCAATATCTTCTGTTTCTGGTAGCATGCTAGAAGATTCATTTCGGAACAGCTATTATGACTTAGATTTTTGCTCTCCTGTTCACCCTACAGCGGTCCTTTTAATCCCTGGCACAGCAGATTCTAACCCTCACTCTTCATACAATGGATTTCCACCATATTATATGTCAGTTGAAGAAATCACAACTTATTGGTCAAATTATAACAATACAGATATTAATCCAATAATTAATCAATTGCCAAATACGAATTTATTTGATGGAAGTTACGTTGAACAAAGAATTTGGGAAAATGGAGATAATTGTTCAAGAATAGAAGAATTAAAAGTAATTGGAGGAGATCATGATTGGCCAGGAGCATTTGGAAACATGGATATAAATGCTACTAGTCGAATATGGGATTTTGTTTCACAATTTAACATTAATGGATTAATTGAATGTGAATCACTTTCAACAAATCAACAAATCAACAAAAAAAATGAATATTTTATATATCCAAATCCAACAACTAATGAGTTAGTATTAAATTCTGATAAGGTTTATCAAATAGAAATATTCGATTTATTTGGCAATAAAGTGATGGAATTTAAAGGTAACTCTATTAATGTTGAGCATCTTTCAAGTGCAACCTATATTGTGAATGCTATTGATTTAGAAACAAAGGAAAGTTTGAGTTACAAGGTAATCAAAATATAAAAAAAGGAGAACCAATTCCTGTGAATCAATTCTCCGATTTAGTGACCCAAGCTTTTGGTAGTTCGAACTATATTAAAGACAAAGAACAAATTTTAATTTGTTTATCCTTGATAAAATAATTCAACTTTAAAATTGATTTTTATTTCCTTATTTGATTAAAATCTATCAGATAATTAATTCTTAGCGAAAATTGGTGCTGCGTGGTTTGATCAAAAAGATTGCCTAAGCTTTTGAGATAATCCAGTTCCGTGGCCGTGTCTCTATTGAACAATTGGTTTCGGTACAACAACACCAAATTACTTCCAGGGGCAAACCACCACTCAAAATTAATATCTAGGTTCCAGATGTTGAAATTTGTGTCTGGATCAAAATCTAAAATTGAAAAGTCTGTTTCGGTTCGTTTTCCGTCTTCTTTTAATCGAAACAGAGTGTGATCGTATTTGGCTCTACTCCAATAGTTTCTTAGTCTTAGGTTAATCCATTTCTTACTATCAAAAAAGTAGCTAAGGTTAATGTTGTTTTCCACAGATCGAATATCTCTTCTGCCAAAATAAATATCTTGATTTATTGTTTTAAGATATCCAACATCGTCTTTAAAATTAAGATGGTTGGACTTTAATGCGAGTGAAAATTGTTCTGAAAAACGATAAAGCGTAGAAATATTAAGTCTGTTTTGAGACCAATTTTCATCATAATCTTCATCGAAATAAGAAAAATTATTCCATTGAATTTTATATGAAAAGTCTTTGTTTTTATTGGATTGCACACCCAGTTTTACTTGAAAATTTTCTGGTTCAAAAATAAAGCGGTTATAGACTCTAGGTTCATCAAAATTTTTAGTAATTGAGTTGTAGGCAAAATCAGCCTCAAAAACCATTAAATTTTGTGTTGAGAAATCATTTCCAAATCTGAGACCCCAAAACTTTCTATCAAAAGAGTGAAAGGTATGTGTGTCGTTAAATCTTAAGTAGTTGCTATACTTTCTTAGAAAGCCATACTCATTAAGGAGTTGATAACTTATTCTTACAGCATAACTTTGATGGTCTATAAAATTAAAATATCCCAATTCATTCTGCTTGTAATGTTTATCAACACCCCACCAACTGACATTGTATCTAAAGTTCCCTTTTAACTCACTTAGGTTTATACCCGCTCTAAATCCGTTGTCACTGTTTTTTTTTGGTGTTTTACTACCAAAAACTTTCATTTTAATGTTGAAGTCTCTATTGTCATCAAACAGGTCTGCTACAAATGCCACATTGTTTCCATACAAACCATCACTTCCAGTTTTATTGGTGTTGAGTACACTAACCGATGAGTAGTCATTTAACAGTTGCTGAGATAAGGAAATTACATTGTAGTTTACTAAAGGCTGTATGGTTTGTTTTCTTCTTTGATTTGAAGATGAGTTTTGGATTTCAGCATCTACCTTGTCAGTAATGGCATTTAAGAAACCTATACTTAGATTTTTGCTTGTTGTTCCAGTAACCTTAACCGTATTTAATAGTTGTGGGGTGTCATCAAAATTAAAAACCTGCTCATCATTCTCTAATAAATCATCGTCTACTGAAACTTTTTCTCCAATCCTCCGACTGTAAAAAAACGATCCACCTCCCATACCCCCGTCTGCAATCTCAAAAAGGGTAGCGCCTTCAGTAAAAAAAGCCCTATTTTCAGAGAACTGTTGCTCAAATGGACCAAGATTTAGTTCTACGTTATCAAAGGCAACTTGGCCAAAATCTGGAATCAGAGATGCGTCTAATGTAAAACTGCTACTTATCCCGTATTTTACATCCATACCCGCTGTATAAGAAGATGCAGGCCTTATTCCTTTTCGAAGATTAATTGATGACTGAACATAGGGATAAAAAAACAGTCTTACGGGAGGGCTAATATTCTCAATTCCAGTGAGCGTTCCATTGGACTCATGATATTTTAACTCATTGACATTAACAGGACTCCAAACGTAAGTTTCATCCAAACTTTGGATTTTTCTTCCAAAGTTCAAGCCCCATAGTTGTACCTCTTTTTCTGGAAAACGAAGTGCACTGTAAGGGATTACCATTTCTACACTCCAACCATCTGAACTGATGTGTACTTTGGCATCAAATACAGTATCATA
>Ga0228662_1001017_pt1 | contig 12441 bp, 12 predicted proteins | sample 76DmetaG_FD_183173 | JGI IMG/M metagenome (GOLD analysis project Ga0228662, IMG submission 183173) | Seawater microbial communities from Monterey Bay, California, United States - 76D | ecosystem: Environmental > Aquatic > Marine > Coastal | place: USA: California | collected 2016-11-10
GGTTATGGTAAAGATATAACCATTTTTGGTTTTACTCCAGTGAGCATAACTTATGTCACAAAGAAAGGTTTTAACATCTGTTCTAGACTTTGAAAAACATTCAAAATCTTCATATTCTAATAGAAGCGCAGCAGCTTGGTTCATAAGATCCTCGTCCAATGGCTGATTAATTCGATAATGCATACTGTTTCCAAAAGGGGTTTTACCCAAAGCAATATGGTATTCATAGGAACGCGAAAGGGCATCAAAACGGGCATGAGTATCAGCTTTGACTTCACGAAGGGAATGAATGACAATATCTTGAGGTAAAAATTGATTGAGATGATGTACCAACTGTTGAAAGGTTTCCTGACTGAGATCCCCATCAAAATGAGCAAACATCTGGCGGGCATGAACACCCGTGTCTGTTCTCCCAGCAGCGAGTAAGGGGGTAGTCTCTTTGAGGAGGGTGCTTAACGCCTTTTCCAAAACTTCTTGCACCGAAATAGCATTGGGCTGGCGTTGCCATCCATGGTAGTTTGTCCCTGCATAAGAAAATTCTAAAAAATACCGCACAACTCAATTTTGTCGTTTGCAAAGATACTGGGAATTTCTTGTTGCAGCAATGAATGTATTTTGATTCTAGTTGAGAAGTGGCTATCTTGAAAACTTCAAAAGACCTCAATATGAAATCAACAATCTTCTTTGTAATTATAACATTAAATCTCCTAGGTTGCTCTCCCTCCAAAACATCCATAGATTTCCTGCCAGAAGGAAGTTTTACAAAGGGAATTGAGGGACCTGCAACTGATTTTGAAGGAAATATCTATGCTGTAAATTTTGAAGAAGAAGGAACCATTGGAAAAGTAACTCCTGAGGGGAAAAGCTCTGTTTTTATAAAATTAGCCGATGGGAGTATTGGAAATGGAATCCGTTTTGGTGAAAAACATCAAATGTTTGTGGCAGATTACACGAATCATAACATTTTAGAAATTGATTTGAACACCAGAGAACTAACTGTTTTTGCACACGAACCTAGCGCTAATCAGCCCAACGACCTTGCGGTTTTGGGAAAGAATATACTTTATGCAAGTGATCCTAAATGGTCAGACAGTACCGGACAATTATGGAAAATCACTGCAGACAAAGGTTTTGAGTTACTTGAAAAGAATATGGGAACCACCAACGGCATTGAAGTGAATCCCGAAGGAACTAAACTCTATGTCAATGAATCCGTTCAACGAAAAATTTGGGTGTATGACATCACGCCAAGGGGCAGGATCGATAACAAAAAGCTCTTTTATGCTTTTGAGGATTTTGGCTTAGACGGGATGCGAACTGATAAAAAAGGAGTTTTATATGTCTGCCGATATGGGAAAGGAACCCTAGCCTTAATTTCTCCCCAGGGAAAATTAATAAGAGAAATTTTGTTGAAAGGAAAAAAGCCCTCCAATCTAACCTTTAGCAATGACTATACCAAATGTTTTATAACCTTAGCAGATCGTGGAACTATTGAAGTAGTTGATTTGTAATTTTTTTTTTAACAGGGTATATCCTCTATCTTAGGGTGCACTTAAAAGTTAGCTAACAACAATTAAACATAAAAGATGACCCTCAAAGAATGGAATAAAAAAAGACATTGGTTTTCGTATAAAAATGCGCAAATTCATTATTTAGAAGAGGGAAAGGGAGAAACACTCGTTCTCATTCACGGTTTTCCAACCTCATCATGGGATTTTGCTTGGGTCTTCCCAGAACTTACTAAAAGTTATCATTGTATATGTTCTGATTTAATCGGTTTGGGAAGCTCCTCAACAAGCAATCATTATATTAGTATTGTTGATCAAGCAGAAGCAATCGAAGCCTTGTTAGCCAGTAAAGGGATCAAGCAAGCCCATATTTTTGCCCATGACCTAGGAGACACGGTTGCTATTGAACTACTGTGTCGTGCCAAAAAGGGAATTAGTAACCTAAAATGGAATTCATGTGCATTGATGAATGGAGGGATTTTTCAGGAGACCAATTCTCCTAGACTCATTCAAAGACTCTTAGATTCTCCCATTGGATTTTTAATTGGTCGATTGAGTTTTAAAATGACTTTCGTAAAAACCATGCAACGCATTTTTGGAGAAAACACACCTCCAAGTACAAGCTTCCTTGATACCTCTTGGGATGTTTTAATTCAAAATAACGGACGTAAAATGTTGCCCATTGTGGGTAGATATCTGACGGAACGAAAGCAAAATAAAGAACGCTGGGAAGAACCCCTCTTCTACCCTATCCTTCCCCTAGCAATGATTAATGGAGTCTTGGATCCTATCTCTGGAAAAGCAACTGTAGATCGCTTTGAAGCAAAAGTTCCAAATGGAAAAACGTATCGATTAGACCTAGGACATTATCCTCACGTGGAAGAGCCAAAAGCTGTGCTAAAAGCATTTCATTCTTTTCATTCAACTTTAGAATATTAAATTGCTATAATATGAAACCTAAAAAAACGGTAGAAAATTATTTAGACCATCATTATATTCACCGAAGCAATTGGCTCAGAGCTGCGGTTTTAGGAGCTAATGATGGAATTTTATCTACAGCAAGTATCGCCATTGGAATGGCAGCAGCAACGGATCTGAGAGAACAAATCGCACTCGCTACCTTGGCAGGACTCGTTGCTGGAGCATTATCTATGGCTGCGGGAGAATACGTCTCAGTCAGTTCCCAAACAGACGTAGAACAAGCCGATATTGAAAGGGAAAAAAAAGAATTAGAGGAAGACCCAGAAACCGAGCTTCAACTGTTAGCTCAAATTCACGAAAAAAGAGGTTTAAAAAAAGAAACTGCGTGGAAGGTTGCAAAAGAATTAACTGAAAAAGATGCCCTAGCCGCACATATAAGAGACGAATTAGGTCTTAATGAAATTAATCAAGCAAATCCCATACAAGCGGCTTTAGCCTCGGGAGCCGCCTTTACTGTTGGAGGTGCTTTACCCTTTTTGGTCACGCTCTTTTTTGAGCTGGAAAAAATGGAAATTGCATTGTATACTTCGGCCTTGTTTTTTTTAATCATTCTAGGAGCAACAGCTGCAAAAACCGGTGGATCAAGTATTAGAAAAGCAGTTTTAAGAATTACCTTTTGGGGAACCGTGGCCATGGGATTAACGGCATTGGTGGGCTATCTATTTGGAGTCAATGTTTAGGAGACTTTCTACTCCCAGACGATAAGAGTCCAAACCAAAACCAATAATAAGCCCTTGAGCAACAGGGGTGATATATGAAGTGTGTCTAAAATCTTCTCGTGCAAAAGTATTTGAAATATGGATTTCAATTACACTTGTATCAATGCCTTTAATTGCATCACCAATGGCTACAGAAGTATGGGTATAGGCTCCTGCATTGAGTAAAATAGCATCCGATGAAAAGCCAACCTCATGCAAACGATTGATCAATTCTCCCTCAACATTAGATTGAAAATAATCAAAAACTAGCTCAGGGTAACGTTCCTCAAGGCTCCTATAATAGTCCTCAAAAGTTTGATTACCATACACAGAAGGCTCACGAGTGCCTAAAAGATTTAAGTTGGGACCGTTGATGATACTGATCTTCATTTTTATTATTTTAGTAAAAGTATATAAATTAGATTTATTCCCCTAAAAACAAATGGTGTGAATTGGAAACAAGGCCTTGCAGATTATCGAATGTACCTGACCATTGAAAGAGGGCTTTCAGAAAATTCGATACAGAATTACACCTTGGATGTCCTGGCACTCCAGCAATTTTTAACAGATAAAAAAATCAATGAATCCCCCACTGATTGCAGTGCAGAATCTGTTCAAAAATTCATTTATGAAACTGCAAAAATTGCCAGCCCCCATACTCAAGCTCGACGTCTTTCGGGTTTACGTAGTTTTTTTGACTATCTAATCTTTGAATCGTATCGAGAAAATAATCCCACCGATTTAATTGAAGCTCCAAAATTGGGCAGAAAACTTCCCGATGTTTTAAGTTTTGAAGAGATTGAAATGATGCTCAATCAAATTGACCTTGGGCATCCCCAAGGGCATCGTAATCGAGCGATCTTAGAAACGCTTTATGGAAGTGGTTTGCGAGTTTCAGAACTAACCCACTTAAGTCTCTCCAATCTGTTTTTTGACGAGGATATGATTCGGGTTACCGGGAAAGGAAACAAACAACGCTTAGTCCCAATGGGTGGAGTGGCAAAAAAATACTTAGAACTCTATATTCATGAGTCTCGGGTACATTTAAAAGTAAGCCAAAAAGATCAGGACATTGTTTTTCTAAATCGAAGAGGAAGCGGCTTGACGCGTCAGATGATTTTTACCCTCATCAAAGGCTTAGCAGTAAAAGCAAACATTCAAAAACAAGTTGGACCGCATACCTTCCGTCATTCGTTTGCTACACATTTATTAGAAAATGGTGCTGATTTAAGAACCATACAAATTCTAATGGGACATGAAAGCATCACGACAACTGAGGTTTATACGCATTTAGACACCCATCATTTACGCTCCATAATAGAACGTTTTCATCCTAGAACAAAATCTTAGGTAATAACCAATCGAAAGCCCTCACCATGAATATTTAGGATTTGAACTTTTTCATCTGCACTTAAATACTTTCTTAGCTTGGCAATATAAACATCCATACTTCTGGAGGTAAAATAATTGTCATCTCTCCAAATTTTATTTAAGGCAATATCTCGGGGTAAAAGGTCATTGATATGTAAAACCAACAAACGTAACAATTGATTCTCTTTTGGGGAGAGTTTGATAGGTTTATCAGATTGATGTGTTAAGAATCGCAATTTTGAATTAAACTTAAAACTACTAAACTCAAATTCAAACTCATCACTATTCGGAAGTATTGGAGCATTTTGTCTACTCAAAACAGCTTTAATTTTTGCTAATAAAACGTCAGAGTCGAAGGGCTTGGTCAAATAATCATCTGCTCCTATTTTGAAGCCTTTCAAAACATCTTCTTTGAGATTTTTTGCCGTTAAGAAAAAAATGGGTACAACATCATTCTTTTCTCTGATCTCTTTAGCTAATGTAAATCCATCTTTGTAGGGCATCATCACATCGAGGATACACAAATCAAAATCCTCTTTCTTGAATTTTTCAAACCCTTCTATTCCATTTTTAGCAAGAGTGATATCATAATCATTAATCATTAAATATTCTTTTAAAATGCTTCCGAAATTGGGATCATCTTCTACTATTAAAATTTTTTTATTTGAATCTTTCATATTATTTAGGTTGAGGCTTTAAATTATTTTTTCGTTGGGAATCGTAATGCTAATAGTCGTACCCACATCTTTTTTACTTTCTAAATTAATGCTGCCCTTATGAAGGTCAACAATTCGTTTTACATAGGCCAAACCCAATCCATGCCCTTTGGTATTATGAATATTTCCTGAACTTGCTCTGTAGAATTTTTCAAAGACTTTTTTCTGAGTACTCGAACTCATTCCGATTCCATTGTCTTGAACTTTAAAAATAAAATTTGAATCGTCGTTTAACGTTTCAATTACAATTTTAGGTGTGTTCACTGAGTATTTCAGAGCATTATCCAAAAGATTGATCACAATATTAGTCAAGTGACTCTTGTTCCCATTGATCACACTATTTTTGGCATTAAAGTGAGTCTGCAGTTTCCCTGATTTACTTTTGAGGATTAAGTTAATATGGTGAATCGAATCTTTTATAATTTCATGTAAATCAATTGAAGTTTTTTGAATGGGTTCGTTACTTCGCTCAAGTTGTGAAATACGCAATACACTCTCAACTTGGGTGAGCATCCTGCTGTTTTCTTCCCGAATCATTTTAACATAACGTGCTACCGTATCTGGAACTCCAATGGACTTGGGGTTAGATATAGCATCCAGTGCTAAATCAATGGTCGCTATGGGGGTTTTAAATTCGTGTGACATATTGTTAATGAAGTCCGTTTTTATTTCTGATATTTTTTTCTGGCGAATGATTTGATACAAGGCACTACTGGAAACCAAAACAATAAAAAGAGTAAGAAAAAGAGTTAACCCTCCCACACCTAAAATAGACGAAAAAACATAGGCATCCTTTTTGGGGAATGAAACAACAAGTTCATACTTTCCAAGCCCATTTTGATCAATAAAAATTGGGGTAGTATAGCGAAAACCTTCTTGCTCTTCGGCATAATTATTGGATTTAATCTTTGTCGCCAAACCGTCATTATAGATGCCAAATTCATAGGGAGTGACGATTTTTTTGGCATCAAACTCGCGCTTTAACACAAAATCTAATTCATCAACATTCAAACGTTTATGAATCGGAATATTATCGGTATAACTCATAAAAGCAGCCTGAATTCGTTGATTGGTAATATTCATTCGGTCTACGGTCTTAATCTTTTCAATAGAACTTGCAATATTGTTTTCACGATCAAAAACATCATTTTTATTAATGATGGTGGTACTTTTAAGTTGTTTTACATCAGTTAATCTACTAATGGTATCTCCAAGCTTAGGATCTAAATATGGGGTGACATTATAGTCTTCTTCCAAAATACCAAAAGCATAATAAGAAAAGAGGTTATTGGTTTTATCCTCATCTAAAAACAAGAATAAATTAGCTAAGCTTGCATCATCTGGAGTATCTAAGGAATCAATCAGACTTTCATATTTCGAAATATAATCCGTTAACTCGCGTTCCTGAATCTCTTTGGCAACAATTTGAAGGGATTGCTGAACGGCAAGTGAAAACTCTTTCTCTTTATCGTTCCATGCTGAATAAATCCAATACCCCTGCAATAGAACTATTCCCAAAACAGAAATAATCATAAAACTGACTAAAGAGATAAATATGGTTTTTTTCATTTTCTCAACTAAACCCTAATTGTGGGCAATTATATACTTTGTGCAAATTTCATTTTTTTAAATTAAAAAAAATCCCAATGGTATGTTAATCCTTAAAATTCACTCTTCAACATTGACAAAATTTGTTTTGCTTGCTCAATAGCTGCTTCAAGGTATTCATTTTGTATGACATAATCTGAAAGCTTAACTTTTTTAGCATCAGACCATTGGTGTTTCATTCTTGCCTGTATCGCTTCTTTTGTGCTGTGATCTCGCTCCATTACTCTTTGAATCCTCTGTTCCTTCGGTGCGCAGACTAAAATAATTGCATCACAACTCTTAAAGGCTCCCGATTCAAATAAAATGGCCGCTTCTTTGATGACAAACGGAGCCCCTTTATTCTTTAATTTAAACTGTTCAAAAGCATAGCTTACAGCAGGATGAACAATGGCATTGAGTTTTTCCAGTGCATTCTGATTATTAAAAACAAAATGAGCGAGTTGTGCACGATCTAAGGTTCCATCTTCTTTATAAAAAGCTGCGCCCAATTTTTCTATTAGTTGATCTTTCAATGATGTATTAAGCAGTTCTTTCCCTACCGCATCAGAATCAAAACATGGAACTCCCTGAGATGCAAACCACTTTCGTAATGTACTCTTACCGCTACCTATCCCTCCTGTTAAACCAACTACTTTCATTTTCGAATCAAATAATTAACACTCTTAGGTTCCCAAATAACTTTTTTTACTTGACTGGGCTGCTTGACCAAGCGTATCGGTAATTGAGTTGTTTTCTTTGTAGAAATTAAGCCATAATCAACGACCAAACTAAAATCTGAAGCTTTTACGCCACTGAAAATTGCCAATGGAAGAATCGCTTTAATTGTTGTACTTGGAGGAAATAATTTGATTCTTAAATTGGAGGGTAAATTAATAATCTTGATGGGAACAATAAATTCTTTTTCTGAATACTTTGAAATTGTTTGCGCAATTTGAATCGTATCAACATCAAATTGTAATGCGTCAATTGGCTTCAGTTTCAATTCTGTTTTAAAATCCGTGTGCGCGTCATTCAACGAAAATGGAAATGTTTGAATTTGAACTAAAGTATCTAAAATAGCACTAGAACCATGAACTAAGATACTATCTGGAATAATAATAAATTGACTATCGGAAAGATAACCCGGCCGCATCTGGATTGACACATTGGGAAAAACCTTGACTTTTTTTGTTGCCAACCTACTAAATTGAACACCTAAAGTATCTGTATTTATTGCATTCAATTCCGTATTATCAAATAATTGTTGTCGAATTGAAAAACGTTGCTTCTCTATCGATACTATTCCTGATTCAGAACTGAAATCAGTAGCTTCAAGCTCTAGTTCAATAGTGTTTTTAAACATACGATACCATAAAATTTCGATACCACTTGCTGTAATGGATAAATTAATTTTAGAATCATCATCAACCAAAATAATGCCCTTGGGAGGTTTGCTCCACACTAAATAAAAATCTTGATCAACTTGGTAGCTATTGGACAACTTAGTACTGACCCAAAAACTCAAAGAAAGTAGAACAAAAAGCAGAAAAAAACGAATACGATCTCGAGAGGGAAATCGTTCTAAAATCTCTTCAAAACCTTTTGTTTTTGATTGCATAATTCTTCATTCTTTCAGAATAAATCAATTGTTTACAGGGCGTCAATGATGTCTTGACTTACTCCAACATTTGAAAATCCTCCATCGTGAAATAGATTCTGTAGTGTAATTTTACGAGTATAATCAGAAAATAAAGAAACGGTGTAATCAGCACATTCTTTAGCAGTGGCATTACCTAAAGGAGACATTTTTTCAGCATATTTTAGGAAGCCATCCAAACCCTCAACTCCTTTTCCTGCTGTGGTTAGGGTTGGAGATTGAGAAATTGTATTGACACGGACTTTCTTGTCCTTCCCGAAGAAATAACCGAAACTACGAGCGATCGATTCCAAATAGGCTTTATTATCTGCCATATCGTTATAATTAGGAAATGTTCGTTGTGCGGCAATATAAGAAAGTGCTACAATGCTACCCCAGGGATTCATTGCATCTTTTTTGTAAAGACATTGCATGAGTTTATGAAAAGAAACCGCTGAAACATCCCAACCCTTAGCCATCCAATCATGGTTCAAATCAGTGTAATGTTTTCCTTTTCGAACATTCACAGACATTCCAATAGAATGAAGCACAAAATCAAGCTTCCCACCAAGTATCTCTTGAGCTTGATCAATTAAAGCATTTAAATCATCAATACTAGTTGCATCCGCTGCAATAACTTGAGATCCGGTTTTTTCGGCCAAAGTATTGATTGTTCCCATGCGAAGGGCTACGGGTGCATTGGTCAACACAAAAGCACCTCCCGCATCTGCAACGGATTCTGCTGTTTTCCAAGCGATAGATTGATTATCTAAAGCACCAAAAATAATTCCTTTTTTTCCTTCTAAAATCTTGTGTGTCATCTGTTAAAATTTGTTTTCAAAGATACGTTTAATTCATCAATTGTTTTGCGTGTGCCCTTGCTGTTGGTGTTATTTTATTTCCAGATAACATCAGCGCAATTTCCTCAATTCTTTCTTCCTGAGTCAAGGGTATCAGTTCAGAGCGTGTTTTTCCACTTTTAGTCATTTTCCTAACTTTAAAATGGTAATTCCCTTTGGCTGCCACTTGAGGTAAATGAGTAATGGTTAACACTTGTAATTTATCCGCAAGTTTAATCATTAGCTCCGCAACACTGTCAGATATTTTACCTGAAACCCCGGTGTCAATCTCGTCAAAAACGAGGGTTGGAAGTTTTTTATAATGTGACAAAATATATTTTATCCCCAACATAATCCTAGAAAGCTCTCCACCTGAAGCAACTTTTTTCAATAAATTAAATTGGCTTCCTTGGTTAGGACTAAATTGAAATGAAATTAGATCCATTCCATTAAACAGATACTCTGAAGTATGACTTAATTCAATTTTGAAAACGGCATCAGGCATACCCATCTCACCTACCAAACGTTTTAATTCCTTTTCTAAGACAGATGTCGCCTGCTTACGATTTCTTGTAATAGATTTTGCCAATGTTTGTAACTCTTTATCTAATTCACTTTGTTCTTTCAGTAAATCTTTTAAAGTGTCTTCAATATCAAAAGTGTTCTGAAGTTCTTTTTCTAATGAATTTTTCACCTCTAAAAGCTCTTCTATAGTCAGCACTTTGTGTTTTTGAAACAGTCCGTTAATTTGATCTAACTCTGTTTGTAATTGCTCCAATTCATTAGGATTTGCTTCCAAGTTTTCAAGAAGCTTTTTACATTCGCTTAACAAATCTTCTGTCTCCACTGTAAGTCCTTTCATGCGTCCACTTAGAGAAGAAAATTGTGGAGATTTTTGTGTCAATCCTTGGCTCAACAAATTCAATCTCAGTGTCTGATCAAAAACACCCGTGGATTCATTTTCTAATAGTTGAATGCATTCTGCCAAATTAGATTGTAAATATTCAACATGAGAGAGTGAGGCGATCTTCTCTTCTAGTTCTAAAAACCTTTTCACGTCTAACTCGACTGCATCCAATTCATCAAACTGAAATTGTTTAAACTCTATCGATTCTAATGATTTCTTTTTTTGAAATAACCAATGGGTATAGTCCTTGGTGATTTTTTTAAATTCTTGTAAACGGTCAGTAAACTTACTTAATAATAAATCGTTTCCACCCAAAGCATCTAAAACATCGAATTGTCGATCATTCTCAAGCAAGGATTGGGTTTCGTTTTGAGAATGAATATCAATCAACTTTTTTCCTATTTGCTGTAAAATATGCAAAGAAACTGGACTGTCATTTATAAAAGCTCTTGACTTCCCTTGGGGAAGGATCTCTCGTCGTAAAAATGTTTGATGATCATAATCAAGCTCAAACGACTCGAACAAGGACTCTACTTCATGGGATTTTAAATCAAAGGTAGCTTCAATAGTACACTTTTTTGATGCATCCAAAAGCATAGACATATCGGCTCGCTTTCCTAAAACCAGGGAAAGACCACCTAATATAATTGATTTTCCAGCACCTGTTTCACCTGTAATACAAGTCATCCCTTCCAAAAAAGAGACTTCAAGATGCTCAATAAGAGCAAAGTTTTGTATTTGAAGATGCGTTAACAAAGCGTTTATACTAATTAAAAATTTGTCTGAAAGATACGGATATTCTAAAAATCAAGCCTTGATTTGTTTCCATCTTGCACCAAAGAATGGAGCAATTTTTTTTAAAATCTCCTCGGTTTCTTTAAAATCAACTTTTGGACCTTCCTGAAATAGATTAACAATCTCCTCAACTTTAGCATCAAAAAAGATTTGTACCAGAAAGTTATTGGGTCTTCTTTGATTGAGAGGTTCAAGATTATTGAGTGCTTCCATTAATTTTGTTTTACCTTCCAGTGGATCTTCCGTCATTTTATCTAATCCCCCACGATGATAATCATATAGTGTTTGTCTAAACTCTCTAAAAGTATTGGAGCGTAAAGCATCAATCAACCAAAAACGGTTTCGTGTCGAATCCGAGGGTTTCCAACCCTTACTTGAAGAAGTTTGTGCCAAATTAACAACCTGTAATGCATTATTATAATAGGAACTTCCACCCTTTTGCTCAAAACTATCTGCATCCATACCAATAATTACATAAGCATAATAACTGATCAAGGATATTAAATTAGATTCAAAACTTGTTTGGTTAAAAAAAAGGGGTTCAAACTCTTGATAAGAAAAAACAATGTCTTTGTCTAAAAAATTCAATATGGGACTGTCATAATTTGTATCAAAAACTGGACGCTGAGACTGAACCTGAAGGTTGGCCTCGAACTGTCCATTGTTGTATCGGGTAAGGTTAAAAACAAAAGAACAAGTTATTCTCTCCTGATTCAAATAGGCTTCGCTTGTCCACACTTGAGTATTGATAAGCTCATTTAATGATCGTTCAAGAGTTTTAAAAACCTGCTGATTGGTTTGATTCACTAAGTCAGAATTGACTATTACTTGAGCATTGAGCTCTTGAGCATTAGTTTTTCCAATTAGGCTTAAAAAAAACAGAAATAAAAGGTTACGAGTCATAGGTTAGGATTTGGTCAAAAATAGCTTCTGCACAAGCATCTTTGGATTGCAATGGAAAAGCATGCATACTTTTATCTGAATGTATAAAAGTGATTTTATTGGTTGGGACAGAAAATCCTGCTCCCGCATCTTGGAGAGAATTGAGTACAATTCCATCTAGATTTTTTCGCTCAAGTTTTTCCAGAGCATTTTCTAACTCATTATTTGTTTCCAAAGCAAACCCTAAAAGATACTGCGCTTTTTTATGGGTTCCCATATAGGCCAGGATATCTTGTGTGGGAACAAGATTGAGTATTAAATCATTGGTTTTTTTCTTTATTTTTTGTTCTGCCTCTACCTTAGGTTTATAATCGGCCACTGCAGCAGCTGCAATAGCAATATCAACAGAATCATAGGTTTCTTTAACCATTTCAAACATCTCTGAAGCACTTACAACGGCTTTGAATTCAATCTGAGGGTGTCTAGTTTTTTCTGAGGTAGGACCACTGACAAGGATTACT
>Ga0228662_1001024_pt1 | contig 12414 bp, 10 predicted proteins | sample 76DmetaG_FD_183173 | JGI IMG/M metagenome (GOLD analysis project Ga0228662, IMG submission 183173) | Seawater microbial communities from Monterey Bay, California, United States - 76D | ecosystem: Environmental > Aquatic > Marine > Coastal | place: USA: California | collected 2016-11-10
GATAGTGCTCGAATGCATGTGCAAGGAAGTGCGCAGTATATTGATGATATTGCTGAACCAAATGGAACTCTCCATGTCGCTTTTGCTCTCAGCAACGTCGCTCATGGAAAAATTCAAAGTATTAATATTGATGATGCGAAGAAGGCACAAGGAGTCCATAGTGTTTTAATTGCAGAAGAAATAGAAAATTTATTAATTGGACCTATTCGTCATGACGAGCCTATTCTAGCATCAAAAGAGGTTTTATTTTTTGGACAAGCAATTGCTGCAGTTTTAGCTGACAGTCATGATCTAGCAAAAAAAGCAGCGCTATTGGTGAGTGCTGAAATAGAAGAGTTAAAACCTATCGTAACTATTCAACAAGCAATGAAAGCAAAAAGCTTTCTAGATGATCCGATTGTCGTTAGTTCGGGTGACTCCAAATCAGCAATTAAAAGTGCCAGCAACCAACTAACTGGATCATTAGAAATAGGCGGCCAAGAGCATTACTATTTAGAAGGTCAGGTGGCTATTTCAATTCCAACTGAAGACAACGAAATGGTGATTCATTCCTCAACTCAAAACCCAACCGAAGTGCAGCATTTAGTCTCGCATGTATTAAACGTTCCTCAGAATGCGATTGAGGTCGTTACTCGGAGAATGGGGGGAGGCTTTGGCGGCAAAGAGACAGATGCTTCTCAATTGGCATGTGTTTGTGCTATTTTCTCAGAAAAAACAAAAAGACCTGTCAAAGCAAGATTGTCCAGAAAGGACGATATGTTGTTGACTGGAAAGCGTCATGATTTTGTTGCAAATTATGAGGTTGGGTTTGATGATCAAGGCTTAATTAAAGGCATAACTATGGACCTTGCTGCTAGATGTGGATATTCATTAGATCTTTCTATGGCAATTGTTTCCCGAGCACTTTTTCATTCAGACAATGCTTATTTCATTCCAAACGCTACCTTTACAGGTTATTTGTGCAAAACAAATACTGCTTCAAATACTGCATTTAGGGGCTTTGGAGGACCACAAGGCATGCTTGCAATTGAAAATATAGTTGAAGAGATTGCAAATACACTGGGTCTAGATCCTTTAGAGGTCAGAAGGTCAAATTTCTATCAAAAAAATGAAAATAATGTAACCCCATACAGTCAGGTGATTGAGGATAACATTATTAGTGAAATTACAGATGAATTGATATCAGATAGTAATTATCACTCGAGAAGAAAAGAAATCGATAAATTCAATAAGGACAATAGATATTTAAAAAAAGGACTGGCATTCTCGCCCGTCAAGTTTGGGATCTCATTCACCACACAATTTCTGAATCAAGCGGGCGCTTTGGTAAGCATATACAAAGATGGCAGTATTCATTTGAATCATGGTGGTACAGAAATGGGTCAGGGGTTATTTATCAAGGTAGCTCAGGTCGTCGCAAATGAATTCGGTGTAGATGTCTCAAGAGTCAAAGTATCTGCAACCTCAACAGCAAAAGTTCCAAATACCTCTCCAACCGCGGCCTCATCTGGCTCAGATCTTAATGGTATGGCAGCAAGAGAAGCTTGTCTTCGAATTAAGAGTAATTTAATTAATTTCGCTAAAGAATATTTTGATGCCAGTGAGAGTGCAATCAAATTTGAAGATTCAACAATTTTAGTAGACAAGAAACAAATTCCTTTTGATGAGTTTATTTCTTTGGCCTATTTGAATCGTGTGGAATTATTTAGTAATGGTTTTTATAAAACACCTAAAATTCATTTTGACCCAGCTACTCAAAAAGGTCGTCCATTCTTTTATTACTCCTATGGAGCGTGTGTTAGTGAAGTAATAGTAGATTGCTTGACAGGTGAGTATAAGCTTTTAGCCGTTGATATTTTGCATGATGTGGGGGCTTCTCTAAACCCTGCTATCGATATTGGTCAAATAGTTGGTGGCTACATTCAGGGCATGGGTTGGCTTTGCTCAGAAGAGTTAAAATGGAATGATTCGGGCGCTCTTCTAACAACAGGAGCTTCGACTTATAAGATCCCTGCAATAGGAGATACTCCAGAGCGTTTTGAGGTAAAAATTAAGCCCCATATCTCCAATCATGAAAATACCATTCACAAATCAAAAGCGGTTGGTGAGCCACCCTTAATGCTTGCAATCTCAACTTGGCTTTCTATCAAAAATGCTATTTTTAATGCAAACAATGAAAATATTAGTGGGCTTAATGCACCTGCAAGTTTTGAGCAAGTATTTTTCAGCTTAAATAAAAGTTCTTAAAACATAATTATGAATAGTTGGCTTAAGCATCTAAGGACATCAATTGCATTAAACAATGGCCTAGTAGTCATAACAATCATTGCCACTAAAGGCTCTACTCCATGCACTAACGGCGATAAGATTGTTTACACGTCAAATGAGGCTGTGTTTGGCAGTATTGGAGGGGGGAATCTCGAATTTAAAGCACTATCCCTTGCTAAAGAGATGCTTGAACTTAAAGGCAATAGCAATCAGCTCATAAAATACCCTCTGGGCGCCACTCTGGGCCAATGCTGTGGTGGCTATGTAAAGGTTCTATTCGAAAGCTTCGTAAGTAATAATTCATCTCTTAAGGACAAAGACTCATGGGTTGAAAAAGTATCCAGTCTCTATCAAGAGGGCGAAAATTTTATCTTGGGTACTAGCATTGATAATGAAAAAAATCCACAGCTGGATAAACAAAAATTTCTCTTCACAAAAAACCACTTTTTTTCTTCGACTAATCACAAAAAGTTATCTAAATTTGTAGAGGACTATTCATCAAAACTTTTACAAAACACTCAAAGCTCAACGCTCGTTGAGTTTGAGGATGAGACAGGTTTAAAGACTAGTATTTGTTTGGAGAAAGTAGCCTCCAGTGATTTGCTTCCAGTAGCAATCTTTGGTGCCGGACATATATCGCGTGCATTAATGCCTATACTTACCAAGCTACCTATTAAATTATTTTGGATCGATGATCGTCAGGAGCAATTTGATAAGTTTCAAGGAGATACTTCGCAAGTAAAAATTATCTGTGATGACATCGTTGAGAGTGTTTCAGAACTCCCAAACAACGTTTATTGTTTAGTAATCACTTATAGTCATCAGATTGATTTTGAGATTTCAGAACAAATGATTCGTCAAAACAACTTCAGTTATTTGGGTATGATTGGCTCATCCATTAAGGGGAAAAAATTTAGGGACCGATTCATTCAAAAGAATTATCCAGAAGAAGTGGTCGATAAATTTACTTGCCCAATTGGTGAAAAACAAAAATTTTTAAAGTCTCCTACTGCTATTGCTGTCGCTATTGCAATGGACTTAATTAATTTTATTGAAAATAAAAAACAAATTGAAGCGCTATGAATTATCAATTAGAAGTTTCCAATATTACTAAATCTTATGGTGACCTTAAGGCAAATGATAATGTTTCTTTGAACATTAAGGACTCAAGTATCCATGCTCTTTTGGGTGAAAATGGAGCTGGAAAATCAACATTAGTCAAGATAATTTATGGCTCCTTGATGCCAGATAGTGGCCAGATGAGGTGGGGTGGAAATAGTTATAGCCCTAAAAATCCATTTGAGGCCAGAGAGAATGGAATTGCAATGGTCTTTCAGCATTTTTCGTTATTTGAGTCTTTAACTGTTGAAGAGAACATTATTTTGGGGTTGGATGGAGTCGGGCTTAATCAAAACTTTACTGATGAAATCTTAAAATATTCAAAGCAATATGGGCTGGATGTGAATCCTCAACAAGTAGTTGGTGACCTTTCTGTTGGTGCAAGACAGAGGGTCGAAATCATTCGCTGCTTACTTCAAAATCCAAAATTATTAATTATGGATGAGCCTACTTCGGTTTTGACGCCTCAAGAGGTCTCTGACTTGTTTGTAACTCTTAAAAAGCTTGCAGCTGATGGTTGTTCTATTCTGTATATTTCGCATAAACTCGAAGAGGTTCGAGAGATTTGTAGTGAAGCGACCATTCTTAGAGGGGGTGAGCTAGTTCAAAGTTGTGTGCCTCAAGAGCACTCTCAAAAAGAACTTGCTGAAATGATGATTGGAAAAAAACTTACTGAACTTGCCAGAAACAAAATAAATTTTGGATCAGAGATTTTTTCAATAAATAATCTAAGCGAAAAAAGTGACGATTTGTATGGGGTAGATTTGGAGAATATTAATTTAACTATTAGGCAAGGAAGTATTGTTGGTATTGCTGGAGTAGCAGGCAATGGTCAAGACGAGCTGATGGAGCTCTTGATAGGAGAAAAATCTTCGGGTGATGGAGTTCTCAATTTTAATGGCCAAGATGTTGGCTTATTGGGCTCTCATGAGCGAAGACAGTTGTCTATGTATTTTATTCCGGAGGAGCGCTTAGGGCATGGTGCAGTTCCTGATATGAGTCTTGAAGAGAATATGTTGTTGAGCAGGCCAGACTCCTCTGGGATGACTTCTAGTGGAGTGATCGATTGGAGCAACGTTGCCAGTTTTTCAGAGAAAGTTATAGATGATTTTAATGTTCAAACGCCTTCAAGCAAAATGCTTGCCAAGTCTCTCTCAGGAGGAAACTTACAAAAATTTATGGTGGGAAGGGAGCTCATCAGAAATCCAGAACTGCTTATAGTTTCTCAGCCTACCTGGGGAGTGGATGCAGGATCAGCTAATCATATTCATCAGGCTTTAATCTCATTAGCAGACAATGGTTCAGCTATTTTGATTATTTCTCAAGATTTAGATGAAATTCTAAGTTTGTGTGAACAAATCCATGTGTTGTCAGAAGGTAAACTTTCAGAAGCAGTGGATATGGAGAACAATGGGCTAGAGAAGATTTCACAGCTCATGGTTGGGAGTGAAAGTCATGATTAAATTAATCCCAAGAGCAGAAAACTCAAGAGCGATGATTATATTATCGCCAATATTTGCTTTGGTGCTTACTGCGCTATCAGCTTTTGTTATTTTTCTATTTATTCTGGAAGATGTAAAAGTTTCAAATGTTTTTTTTACTCTCTTCATTGAACCTCTTACCGATACTTATTACTTTTCAGAATTGCTTGCTAAGTCTGCACCATTAATAATTATAGGAATAGGATTGTCGATTGGCTTTAGGGCTGGAGTTTGGAATATTGGTGCAGAGGGTCAATATGTTATTGGTGGAATTGCGGGCGGCGCAGTAGGACTTTATTTCTACAATGTTGAGGGTTTTTGGCTTCTTCCATTAATGGCTATTGCTGGCATTTTAGGCGGTATGTTGTACGCTGGTATTGCTGCTTTTCTGCGTGTGAAGTATCAGGTCAATGAAATATTGGTAACTTTGATGTTGACTTACGTTGCTGTATTGTTTCTAAGCGCAATGGTGCATGGTCCTTTAAGAAATCCATCTGGCTTTAATTTTCCAGAGAGTCGAATGTTTCATGATAGCGCATTGCTTCCAGTTATTTGGGAAGGAACTCGCTTATATATTAGTTTTATTTTTGCGATTCTTTTCTCAGCTCTAGCTTGGTTTGGAATAAAAAAACATATGTTTGGAATGCAAATTAAAATTACAGGAAGTGCCCCTAGAGCGGCAAAATTTGCAGGTTTTGATGATAAGAAAACAGTCTGGTATTCGCTTCTTATTTCTGGCGGTCTTGCTGGCTTGGCTGGTCTGTTTGAAGCCGCAGGTCCTGCTGGACAACTAACTCCGGGACTTCCACAGTTCTATGGATTCACCGCAATTATTGTTGCATTTTTAGCCCGCCTTCATCCAATTGGAATAATATTTTCAGCACTTTTAATTGCGCTCAGTTATGTGGGTGGTGAGAATGTTCAAATTGATTACAATCTTCCAAGTTCGATTATTCAAATTTTTCAAGGCATGCTGCTTTTTTATTTTCTTGCATGCGACATATTAATTAAATACAAAGTTGTGCCTAATAAAACTAAAAATTAAAGACTATGAATGAAAGCTTATTTGTAAATATTATTATTGGAATTACTATTGCATCAGCACCACTTATTTTTGCAGCTATTGGTGAACTACTCGTAGAGCGCTCAGGAGTTCTCAATCTGGGTGTTGAAGGCATGATGATCGTAGGCGCTCTGATGGGTTTTGTTGTCCAGTTCCATACTGGGAATCCATACCTTGCTATTCTTGCAGCACTTTTTGGAGGAATGGTAATCGCTTCAATTTTTGCTTTCTTGACTCAATATTTACTTACTAACCAGGTTGCTACTGGGCTAGCGTTAACTCTTTTTGGTTTGGGTTTTTCTGCTTTTGCAGGACGTGGTTATACTGAAGAGACAATTCAATTGATAACAGCCACTCATATACCTATTTTATCTGACATTCCTTTTATTGGCCCATTACTCTTCTCTATGAACCCACTTGTTTACCTATCTTTCTTGATGGTTTATTTGGTTTGGTGGTTTCTATTTAAGACAAAGCAAGGCCTGATTTTGCGATCCATTGGAGATAATCATGATGCTGCTCATGCAATTGGTCATAACGTAGTTAGATATAGATTTATCGCTATTTTGTTTGGTGGCGCAATGGCTGGTATTGGTGGTGCTTGCTTATCTCTTGTTCAGGTTCCAATTTGGGGTGAAGATATGACTGCAGGAAGAGGTTGGATTGCATTAGGGCTAGTGGTATTTGCATCATGGATGCCTTCAAGGGTTGTTTTGGGCGCACTCTTATTTGGTGGAATCACAATTCTTCAACTTCATGCACAAGGTTTCAATATTAGGATAAGTGCTCAATACTTATCTATGTTGCCTTACTTGGCGACTATTTTTATTCTTGTCGCCCTAAGGATACGATTAAAAAATAAAACAAATCGCACAGTCCCTAATTGTTTGGGTAGAATATTTCATTCAACAACCTAGTTTGCTGAAATTTTGTTTAAAAATAAGAAATTTGTTAAATTATTAAAAGGAGAAAAAGTATGTCGAATCTTAAATTTTCGAGTGTTCTAAAAACCTCGATATTAAGTTTAGTCTTGGCATTTACGGGAAACGTTTCTGCTGATCCTGTAAAAGCTGCATTTGTTTATATTGGGCCAACAGGGGATCATGGCTGGACTTATGCTCACCACAAAGGTGTTAACCATCTAAAAAGTGTAATGGGAGATGACGTTATAGTAACTGAAGTAGAAAACGTGGCTGAAAACTCAGACTCTGAGCGAGTAATTACGAGTCTTGCACGAAAGAATGATATTATCTTTACAACGTCATTTGGTTACATGAATCCTACAGCTAAAGTTGCGGCGCGTTATCCGGATGTTAAATTTGAGCATGCTACGGGCTATATGCCTTCAGAAAATGTTGCTACTTATCAGGCTAGGTTTTATGAAGGAAGGCATGTCTTAGGAAGAGTGGCTGGTGGAGTAACTAAGAGTAATGTTCTTGGTTGGATTGGCTCATTCCCAATTCCAGAAGTTATTAGAGATATTAACTCGGCTTATTTGGCTGCTAAATCAGTTAACCCTGATGTTGAAATGAAAATTGTTTGGGTTTATACATGGTACGATCCAGGTAAAGAAGCTGATGCTGCAAATGCTCTAATTGCTCAAGGCGCAGACGTTTTATTCCAACATACAGACTCAACTGCAGCGATGACAATTGCTGAAGAAAAAGGAGTTTACGCATTTGGCCAGGCTTCAAATATGATTGACTGGGGTCCAAATGCTCAAGCAACAGGCATCATGAATGATTGGGGTCCTTACTATGTAGAGCGCGTTCAGGCTTTAAAAGATGGCACATGGACTTCTGCTGAAACGCTTCGAGGCGTCAAAGAAGGTATGGTTAAGTTTGCTCCTATGAATGCAAACTTGCCTAGAGATGTCAAGAATGATGCAATGAAAGCAATCATTGACCTTGCGACTGGTGCTATACATCCGTTTACAGGACCTATCAATAAGCAAGATGGCTCTCCTTGGTTAGCAGAAGGTGAAACTGCTCCATTAGGAGACTTACTTGGAATGCAATTTTATGTAGAGGGTATTGATAGCCAATTCCCGAACTAAAATCTAATAAGTAATTCTAAAAACGCGCCTTCTCGGCGCGTTTTTTTTGTCCTAGAAATACCATCATGACATCTGAGATAGATGTATACACCCTCACTTACACATCAACCGGAATTTGGACTTTAGTATAAGTTGACTTATAATTTCAGCATGCAAAAGTTAACACAACAAAAAGTCAATGAATTCAAATCTCAAGGCTATCTTATATTTGAAGATTTTGTTGGTTCAGAAGTATTGTTAGAATTCAAGGAATCTCTGGAAAGCATCTTTAATGAAATTGATAATGACTCAAATAGATTAAAACAGTCATATGATAATAAGCATTACGGCGATATTTCAAAAGATGGCCGAAAATTTCTTAAAAATCAAAGTAGATATTACCCTACGATTCAGAGATACCTTAAAAGCAAACCTATAAAGGAGGTTGCGACAAAGTTACTTGATGGTGAAGCATTTATTTTCAATGAACAATTCGTAATGAAAGAGCCAAAAACTCCATCAAGTTTTAATTGGCATCAAGACTCAGGATACATAAATTTTGAACATAAACCCTATTTGACAACTTGGCTGGCGCTTGATGAAACACATTCATTGAATGGACCCTTATCGGTTATCCCTACAAATTTAGAGACTACTCCAGAAGTATTAACCCACCAATGGTCAGATAAATCAAATGACCTATTTATTGAGGTCGATGAAGCCAAATCGAAGACTTTGCTTGTTTCTGCAGGAACTCTCGTGGTATTTTCTAGTCTTACGCCTCATGCCTCCGGAGTAAATCAATCAACCAAAACAAGAACAGCTTATCTAGCTCAATATTCATCAGAGCCAATTATTGATCCAAATACAGGATTAAATAGAAATCAAGCGATTCCAATTTAAACTAATTACTAATTTTATTATTTAGGGCGGGCTTTCGACATCGGAGATAGATATATATAACCTTACCTCCAATCGTTGACAGCTTTGACTTCAAGAATTTTCTTTGTATTATAGGAAATTCCTAATCAAATCTTTTAGGTTACTTCTTTAATTCATTATTCGTAACATTGTCATTCATCTCTTGCTCCACCTTGTCCATCATGTCGTTATGAGATTTAGATGTCCAATCATTTTCGGAGCTGTTAGAGCCTCTTTGTTTACCATTCTCACGAACTTTAAAAAACGAAGAAAATATTAAACCTCCCTCAAATAAAAGCCAAATGGGGATTGCTATTAAGAATTGTGATATGACATCGGGAGGTGTAAGAATCATACCAATAACGAATGATCCAATAATAATATAAGATCGATTTTTCTTGAGTTTTTGTGGTGTTGTCACACCAAAAATGATTAAAAGGATTGTAACAACTGGAACCTCAAAAGCCACACCAAAAGCAAAAGACACTTTCAGTATAAAATCTAAATAGTACTGAATATCAGGGGCAAAGTTAACCGAGTCAGGACCCACTCCGGCTAAAAATCCAAAGATGACTGGAAAAACTATATAAAAGGAAAAAACTATTCCAGCATAAAACAAAAGCGTTGATGAGACAACAAGGGGCAGCACCAGTCTTTTTTCATGTCTATAAAGTGCTGGTGCTACAAACATCCATAACTGATAGAGAAGATAGGGCATAGCTATATATATAGCCAGGATTAAGGACATTTTTAGAGGCGTTAAAAAGGGAGAAATAACGCCGATAGCAATTAGATTTGATCCAGGTATAGCTTGAACAATAGGATCTGCTATGAAATTATAGATTTCATCAGCAAAAGGAAACAGAACAACAAAAAAGATAGTAATTGCAATGACAGAGCGAAGCAGAGATCGTCTAAGCTCAATTAGATGCTGAACTAAAGGAAGTTTCTCCATTGAATACTTTTGATCAGTCATCGGTTATTTTGTCTTCTTGTCAGAAAGAATATTTTCTTCTCTAAGAGAATCTACGCTGGACTGAATATCTTCTGTAACTTCAGAGATTATAATTTTTTCCTCATCCATGGACATTTGCTCTTTTATTTCGTCCATTCTTAACTCTTCGTTAATGTCTGACTTTACCTTATTGAAAAATCTATTGAGCTTGCCAAAGTAAAGTCCTGCCTTTCTCGCGAGAGACGGCATCTTCTCTGGACCAACGACAATAAGGGTGATGATGCCAACAATGGCAATTTCCCAGAAGCCAAAATCAAACATAAGAGTGAGTAATTAGAAATTAAAGCTACTTCTTATTCGTTTCGTCATCAGCCTCAACTTTAGCCTCAATGACTTCATCCTTTTCTTTGGATTCTGATTCTTTCATCGAAGATCTGAAGCCTTTGATTGCGCCTCCAAGATCATTGCCAATATTTTTAAGTCTTTTGCCACCAAATATTAAAAGCACAATCACTAGAATAATAATTAGTTCAAATGGTCCTGGCATACCCATAACGCTACTCCTGAATAAGAATACGTATATTTTACACTCTAATACTTAATGAATTTAATTACGTGATAGTATTGAAATTCCTATAATTTTTTAACTAAGTTTCATATAATGGAACATTGTACTAATAGTTGGACAAAATTATTCACATGAATACATATTGATGTATACTTACTCTTGATTTGTCATATTTAAGTGAATTTCTTCACAAAAGTATGTAATCAAAAAAGAAGTTTACTTTTTTAAAAAATAGGAGATAAAAAGTGAAAAAAATATTTAAAAACCAAATAGCTTTAGCACTCGCCGGTATTCTGGCTGGTACTTCTGCTGTTGCTGGAACACTTGTCATTAATGGTGACACTTCAGATCCAGCACCTAAGGCTGCATTTCAGGCTGTTATAGATGGATTCGAAGCTGAAAACCCAGATGTCGATGTTGTTTATAACCTGTTTGATCATGAAGGCTATAAGGCTGCAATTCGTAACTTCCTAAGTGCTGATGCACCAGACATTGCATTCTGGTATGCAGGAAATAGAATGGCTCCATTTGTTGAGGCAGGATTATTTGCGCCAATTGATGATGTATGGGCTGATCAAGGTCTATATTCATTGATGGCTTCATCGGCTCCAGGTATGACGATGGATGGCCAGAAATGGGGTATTCCATATACTTACTACAACTGGGGAGTTTATTACCGCCAAGATATCTTTGAAGACCTAGGTATTGCTGTTCCTACTAACTGGGATGAGTTTATTGCTGCTGGTGAAACTTTAAAAGCTAACGGCATTACTCCAATCACCATTGGTTCAAAGTATCTTTGGACTGCAGGTGGTGTATTTGACTACTTAAACCTTCGTACAAATGGCTATGACTTCCATATGGCTCTTACTAGTGGTGATATCGCATGGACTGATGAGAGAGTGCGCGCAACAATGGCGAACTATCAGCAGTTGATTGATGGTGGTTTCTTCCTAGAAAATCATGCTGCACTGAGCTGGCAAGAAGCTTTAGCTCCAATGGCTAACGGTGAAGCTGCAATGTACATTATGGGTAACTTTGCTGTAGCTCCATTAAAAGAGCTAGGTCTTGATGATAGCACTCTTGGACTGTTCCAGTTCCCTGAAATAACTCCAGGGATACCTATGGCTGAAGAAGCGCCTACGGACACAATCCACTTGACTTCTGGTGCTAAAAACGTTGCAGATGCTAAGCGTTTCTTAGCTTATGCAGCACGTCCTGATGTTCAGACAGCTTGGAACAAAGCGCTTGGACAACTGCCAACTAATGCTGGTGCAGGAGTGACGAATGACAAGTTCCTAAACCAAGCATTTAGCATGCTGAATAACGATGCCCCAGGCGGTGTTGCTCAGTTCTATGATCGTGACACTAAAGCTGAAATGGCCTCTATTGGTATGGAAGCTTTTCAAGAGTTCATGGTTAAGCCTGAGCGTTTAGAGAAGATTCTAGAGCGTCTAGAAAAAGCTCGTCAAAGACTTTATTAATCAATAAGGTTTTACTATGTCCCGTGTTCAAGTATTCTTGACACGGGACTTTTTTTTAATTTTTTAAATCTGAAGTAGGTATGTATTCTTACTGGAAAAATAATCAACTAAAGATTGCACCATGGATTTTTTTGGCGCCTGGCATTTTGATGTTTTCCCTTTATGTTATCTTTCCTATCTTTCAATCAATCAATTTAAGTTTTTATCAGTGGGATGGTTTAGGAGAAAAAACCTATATTGGAGCTGAAAACTATATTGAACTTTTAGATGATGAATATTTTATAGTTTCATTAAAAAATAATGTTATTTGGCTAGTTTTGTATCTTTTGGCAGTACCAGCAGGACTATTTGCAGCATTATTTCTTAATCAAACAGTCAGAGGGATACGAATATATAAGTCTATATTTTTCTTTCCGTTTGTCATATCCCAGGTTGTTGTTGGCCTGGTATTTAGCTGGTTTTATGACCCCTCTAATGGACTACTCAACATCATTCTAGAGTTTTTTGGTTTTGATACAAT
>Ga0228662_1001026_pt1 | contig 12405 bp, 9 predicted proteins | sample 76DmetaG_FD_183173 | JGI IMG/M metagenome (GOLD analysis project Ga0228662, IMG submission 183173) | Seawater microbial communities from Monterey Bay, California, United States - 76D | ecosystem: Environmental > Aquatic > Marine > Coastal | place: USA: California | collected 2016-11-10
GAATACAACCAGTGTTTTGCCGCCATGAAGGCATTCAATGAGCAGCGCAATGAGGCCAGCAGTGATGAGATCTGGTTCCTTGAACACCAGCCAGTTTTTACTCAGGGACAGGCTGGCAAAGAAGAATATATTCTTAACCCCGGCGCTATACCCGTGGTGCAGAGTGACCGCGGTGGTCATGTTACCTATCATGGCCCAGGTCAGATCACGGCCTATGTGCTGGTAGATCTCAAACGTCTAAAAATTGGCGTGCGGGATCTGGTCAGTCTGATTGAGCAGGCCCTGGTGGATACGCTCGCACATTGGAATATCAGTGCCAGCCCACGTCGAGAGGCGCCAGGCGTATACATAGATAGCGGTGAAAAAATTGCCTCTCTGGGGCTGCGCATCCGCAAGGGACGCAGCTACCATGGTTTAAACTTTAATGTAGCTATGGATATGGCGCCCTGGGACTGTATCAATCCCTGTGGGCTAGGCGTTGCCATGACTCAGCTGCAGGATCTGGTGGACCAGCCACCCAGCATGGCGCAGGTCACAGAAAAACTAGCCCAATGTCTTACCCATGGACTTGGCTATAATAAGCATTGTATTGGCAGTGGCGACACTGCAGTAAATAATAGGGCTGAAAGAGAAAACTATGAGCACTGAGTCCGTTACACCACCTAAGCGAACCCGCAGACTGCAGCAGGGTGAAAAGCTGCGCAGTGCCGATAAGGTTGAGCGTATTCCGGTCAAGGTGATTCCCACCGAAACCATTCAGCGCAAGCCAGAGTGGATGCGTATCCGTCTATCAGCCTCGCCCAAGGTACAGAAGATCAAAGATATTCTTCGTGAGCACAAAATGGCTACCGTCTGTGAAGAGGCCGCCTGCCCCAATCTTCACGAGTGCTTTAGCCATGGCACGGCCACCTTTATGATTATGGGTGAGATATGCACCAGACGCTGTCCGTTCTGCGATGTAGGCCATGGTAAACCCAATCCACTGGATGTAGATGAGCCGACTAATCTGGCCCGAGCCATTGAGCAAATGGGCCTTAGCTATGTGGTAATCACCTCAGTTGATCGCGATGACCTGCGCGACGGCGGTGCCCAGCATTTTGCCGACTGTATCCGTGAGGCGCGGCTGCTGTCACCGGACCTTAAAGTCGAGGTACTAGTACCTGACTTTCGCGGTCGCATGGCCCCTGCACTGGAGATTCTGACTACCACTGCTCCGGATGTATTCAATCACAATATGGAAACTGTCCCCAGGCTCTACCGCGAGGCGAGACCTGGAGCCAACTATCAATGGTCACTTAAGCTGCTCAAAGAGTACAAAGCACTGAACCCCAACGTACCAACCAAATCAGGCTTGATGGTGGGCCTGGGCGAAACCAAGGACGAGCTGCTGCGCACTCTGGACGATTTGCGTGAACATGACGTAGATATGCTGACCGTCGGTCAATATCTGCAGCCCTCCACCAATCACCTACCTGTAGCGCGTTTTGTGCACCCGGATGAATTTGCCGAGTACAGTGCCTATGCAGAGAGTATAGGTTTTACCCAGGCCGCCTGCGGACCGCTGGTGCGCTCTAGCTATCACGCGGACAAACAGGCTCGGGGTGAGGATATTACTTAGAGGCTGGCCGCTAGATACTGAGAGAGAATTTATTCCTCGCTCCATACCTCGCGCAGAGGTTCGCCAAAGTCATCGTAGATTATTTTTTTCTTTGGTCGCTTGCTAGCCTTTTTGGTGGCTTCAGGCTTCTTGGGTTTCTTGCGGTTATCGAGCGCACTCACTGCTTCGTTGACATAGGTTCTGGTCTGACGTGGCTGCGCAGTGACAAACGCTGACCTGGCTCTGGGCCTGTCAGCGGGTTCGCCAGTTTCGCCCGCATTGTGCTGTTTTATCTCACCACCGCGAGACAAAAACTCCTCGGTTTTCCGGCGAAGCTCTTTGCGCAGTGATTGTTTAGAGCTAGTCATCTCAGTAATTATTTAATCTCAATGCCAACGAATTAGTCTAACAAAGCCGTTTAGATAAGCAAATACGGCAGATTTTGCTGTTATGGAAACAGCTCCAACTGCATGGCACTCTGCTGCTCTCTGGTATCTACAAACCGCACACCTATGCCCAATAGCCGTACCGGGCGACTTCCTCTCTCCCAGGCTTGATCACAGAGCTGGTCGAAACTGTCTGCAGGCAACCCAGGGACCATCTGCCGCTCGACCGTAGTGGTGGTGAAATCATTAAATTTCATCTTGATAAATTGCTTGGTCACCAGGTAGTCTTTGTCTATACGGCGCAAACGGCTGCGCAACTCAATCAATAGACCAGCCAGTTTGCCCTTGCAGGCATCAATATCCTGCAAGTCATCAGAATAGGTGTGCTCCACGCTCAGAGATTTGCGACGACTATTAGCATTGACCTCCCGCTCATCGCGCCCAAAGCTCAGGTCGTGAAGACGCTTGCCAAAGACTCCAAATTTATCGACCAACTCAACCAGTGAGCGCTGCTGCAGATCGCCGCAGGTAACTATACCCAGGCGCCGCAGTTTCTCATTGGTGACCTTACCCACACCGAAAATACGCTTCACCTCCAGCTTTTCAACAAAACTCTCGACGTTTTCCGGAGTAATAACAAACTGACCATCGGGTTTATTGAGGTCGCTGGCCACCTTGGCCAGAAACTTATTGGGGGCTATGCCTGCCGAAGCCGTAACTCCCACCTCTCGGGAAATTACCTGGCGAATTTCCTCGGCAATTAGGGTGGCGCTGCCATGACATTCGGTGCATTGGGTGACATCCAGATAGGCCTCGTCCAGCGAAAGGGGCTCAACCTTATCAGTGTAACGATAAAAGATCTGGCGGATTTGCTGGGCGGCCTCTCGGTACTTGGCCATGGTACCCGGGATAACTACCAGATCGGGGCAGAGTTTGAGGGCCTGGCCCGTAGGCATGGCCGAGCGCACACCGAACTGTCGCGCCTTGTAGTTACAAGTGGCAATTACGCCGCGGCGGTCAGATTTGCCACCTATGGCAATGGGCAAATTAACAAGGCTGGGATCGTCGCGCATTTCCACTGCGGCGTAGAAACAGTCGCAGTCGCAGTGGATAATCTTTCTCACAGCTGAGCCTTTTGCCGGTCTAGCCTTCTGACACTGACCCTGGCCCTGCTTTGACTAGTCTGATCAAGCCCCTTCATCTTCAAACTGGTGATCAGCCACTCTAAAACCAAGGCGTTTGGAGACTGTGCCGGGCAGCAGCAGCATAGCGGGCGTCAGTAATAACGTGAGTACAGTGGATACCAACAGACCATTGACAATGGCACTGGCCAGCGGCTGCCACCAGGATGCAACCATGCCACCTAAAGTAAAGCTGCGGTTTACCAGATCAATACTCAGTCCGTTGGCCAGGGGTAACAGACCAACAATGGTGGTAATACTGGTCAGCATCACAGGTCTGAAGCGGGATTTTGCCGCATTGTAAACGGCCTCTGCAGCGGTTAGCTGGCTGTTGCTGCGCCGCAAATAGTTATAGGTGTCGATCAGAACAATATTATTATTCACCACAATACCAGCCAGGGCCACAATACCCACGCCAGTCAAAATGGTACTGAATGTCGCCTGAGCGATAAGTAGCCCCAATAGCACGCCTGCCGTAGACATCACCACAGAGAACAGAATAAGCCCTGCCTGGTAAAAGCTATTAAATTGCATCACCAGCATAATTAACATCACTGACATGGCCAGGGAAAACGCGGTAGACAGAAACTCAGCTGCCTTGGCCTGCTCTTCATTGGCACCGCGGAAAACAATATTGACCTCTGAATCAAAGCTCTGGGTAGCCAGCCATTCAGCAATCTGCCGAGTCTGGTCATCGGGCAGGTAACCCTCTTCGGAGTTAGCCAGAATAAACACCGTCTCAGCCATATCTATACGCTGGATAGCATCCACCCGAGGCTTGGCAACTCGCTGACTAAAACTTCCTATTGGCACCGCCCCGCCAGGTGTATTCACTCTTAAACCATCAATGGAGGCTAGCTGTCGATCCTGCTCAGGATAACGCAGGCGAATTTCAATCTCATCGTCTGCATCATCGGGACGAAATTCACCGATCATAACCCCACCAGTAACCATCTGTACCATATTGCCTACCTCGGCAACATTGACTCCAAGCATAGCTGCGCGGGAGCGATCCACATCAATCTCCCACTGGATGCCAGCCAGAGGCAGGGTATCCTGCAGGTCTCTGAGACCCTCAACATTCTCGGCAATCCACTGTCGAACCTGATCAGTCACTCGATACATGGCCTGACGGTCAGAGGATGAAAGCTGTATCTGAATATCCTTACCCACCGGCGGCCCAGTATCCATCTCCGACGCACTCACATATACGCCGGGTAAGGATTTAGTTTTCTCGCGAATTTCTTCAAAGATTTCAGCACTGCCTCTATCGCGCTCTTCGCGCGGATAGAGCTCAACCAGGAATGAACTGATCTCATCACGGCTCACATCGCTGCCAAAAAGTACCATACTGCCACCTTTGGCATAGCCATAGAGCTGGGCGACACCCTCGACACCGGCCACAATATCCTGCACCTTAAAAGTCAGCTCCCTCTGTTCATCTATGGACATATTGCCCTGTGCTCGCACACTTGCCATACCGTACTGACTTTCAATCGGCGCAAAAAACTCCTGACCAGCATTAAATTTGCCATAGAGATTAAAGATACCCACAAGCAACATCATGGCGACCACGACTGATATTAACGGGGCTCGGATAACGGGCCGCAGGATATTCAGATAGGCATTTTCGAGGGGCTGAAAAAAGGTAGCAGCTGACTCTTCTGATTGGTGGTCTTCAGGAAGTTTTTTACGCTGCCCCCGCCTGCGCGCCATAGCAATACCTAGAGTGGGGGCAAAAATCAGCGCATAGGTCAGTGACCAGGCCAGCACCGCAAAAACTGTAATCGGCAGGTAGGACATAAAGTCACCTGAGACACCCGGCCAAAACAATAGCGGCAGAAAGGCTGCCAATGTGGTTCCGGTTGAGGCAATTACTGGTATCGCCATGCGTCTTACCGCCGCGATATAGGCCTCGCGGGTGGGCAGACCGGCAGCAGCCTGAGTATTGGCAAACTCTACAACCACAATAGCGCCATCGATCAACATGCCCAGCGACAGCAGCAGCCCAAACATCACCATAAAGTTAAAACTGTAACCCAGCATATTGATAAAAATAAGCGAGCCCAGCAAACAAAAGGGTATGCCGAAACCAACTAAGAGCCCAGATTTAACGCCCAGTGTAGCCACCACCAGCATCAGAACCAGACACATGGCGGTAATAATATTGCCCTGTAGCTCTTCCACCATCTGATTGGTCAACACCGATGAGTCAAACACATAGCCTATATCCAAATCGGCGCTAAATTTGCTGCGCGACCGGTCTATCGCGGCCCGAGAGGCCTCTACAGTCTCAATTAAGTTGGCGTTGAGTCGTTTGCGCACCTCAATAGCAATAGCCTTTTTACCATTGATAAAACTGTAACCAGTGGCATCTTTAAAGGTGCGCTTTACCGAGGCTACGTCGCCCAGAGTTATAGAGCCCTCGGCACTGTGACGTACCGGCAGGGCGCGAATGTCCTCAGCGGTCTCAATTAAAGCCGGGACCTTGATACCAAAGCGTCCCTGGGCTGCGTCCATTTCGCCAGCGGGAATCAACAGATTATTCACCCTGACCGCACGAATCAGCTCATCTATGCGCAGACCGTATTGCTCGAGTCGGGCCGGGTCCACCACTACATCCACCACCTCTTCTCTGTGCCCGGATACATCTGCTTTGAGCACATCGGGAAGCATTTCCAGTTCGCGCTGATAATACTTAGACGCCGCAAAGAGCTCTCGCTCAGAAACATTATCTCCGGAGAAGGTGATCACAATAGTCGGCTCTGGACTGGGGCTCAGTTCGTTAACTATGGGCTCTTTGGTGTCCTGGGGGAATTCTGCCTTGGCGCGATCTACCGCTTCACGCACCTCGGCGACGATCTCTTTGATATTGTCAGCCACTTCAAACTCGGCGGTTACAACAACCATGCTCTCCTGAGCAGTCGCCTGCACCTCCTCCAGGCCGTCCAGAGTTTTCAATTCCTTCTCTATAGGGCGAATCAACAATCTGGCGCCATCTTCCGGAGAAATACCATCATGCCGCACCATAATCATTACCACTGGGAGGGTGACATTAGGGTTCATCTCCACGGGCATGGACAGCCTTGCGCCTGCACCTGCAAAAAGGATCAACAACATGATGGCAAGTGTTGCTCTAGAGTGATCTACGATAAGACTGAGAAATTTCATAAGCGATTAAGGCTCAGGTGAGGGCTTTTAATTAGTTTACGGCATTGAATTGGTAACTGAGAATGACCCGCTCACCATCGATAATATAGTTCTGGCCTACTACCACCAGAATTACCTCAGCATCGAGCCCGGTAACCCAAATCCCAGCTGGAGATTCACCAACTGCTGAGACTCTCACCGAGTCAACAATATTCTCCTCAATAAGTACTCGCACTGCTGTCTCGCCCTCATCATCCAGCAAAATACTGCTGGCAGGAATCAGATGGGCCGGCTTGGCCTTGGCTTGAATATTGAGTCGCGCTGAAATACCCGCTCTAATAGCCTGGTTTGGATTGGGCATAGTCGCTTCCACTCTGTAACCCTTGGTGGCTCGGTCCGCCTGATACGCCAGATAACTGATTGCCGCTTGCTGATCATCTTGGCCTGCGATATCGACCTCAGCACTGTCACCCAACGCCAAACTACCTATCTCAGTCTCAGCCACCAGAGCTTCAACCTTTAATGGACTCAGCTCAACTACGCGAGCACAGAGCTGGCCGGGCATTATAAAGTCGCCAATTTCAACGGGGCGCGACTCGACAACGCCATCGAAAGGCGCCACTATCTGCAAGTACTCAACATCCAGACGGGCGCGCTTTAAATGAGTTCTTGCGGTAGCCTGAGCTGCTTTAGCCTGAGAAATAGCCAGTTCAGACTGATAACCGGCACTTTTTAACTTAAGCGCACCAAGGTAGGCAATATCGGCGTTCTCCAGAGAGGCTTTGGCCTGGGCCAGGCGCAGATGGCGATCCTCTGCATCAATCTGGCAGATACCCTGCCCGGCTTTAACAAAACTACCCTCCTCAGCCAGTGTGGCCGAGATTTTTCCAGAAACCTGGGCTAAAACCTGAACATCTCGATTGGCCTTGGTCTTGGCGCGCAGCGAAATGATTGGACTAAAGGCTTGCTCTGTGGAGTTGATAACCTGCACTTTGGTCAGCGGGCTAGCTATCTTTTCAGATTCGGCTTCGAGAGGTTCGGTGGTGCGCAGCAAGCCACTAAAAAACCACAGCAAGAGAGCCACAGCGAAGATAAGTGCAAGTCGTAGATTAGTATTCAAAGCCAGCTGCCTTTGTTCAGTAGTTAATATTTGCCTGGCTGTGTACGCACAGGTAAGTGGGCCAGTTTACTCGGTTTTGAACCCGGCTGTTATTGTAAATGCGAATATATGGTATTGCGCAACACATATATTTTGGCATTTACAACGCCAATCCAACGGGGTTTTTCACTTTAAGCGTTTAACAAATCTATACTGTAAATGTGATGCTGCGCACAAAAGGCATAAATGAGTGTGTACAGAGTCGATATTTTTTCCAAGCGGCGCTTGCACAGCGGTTGAGCCTACCCAAAATAGCTCGAGAAAGTTAGGAAAAGGACTGTTCCAGCAACTCTGTTACCCCTTGATCACTGACAGTGCTGGAATATTTAGTAACCAGGAAAGGAACTATCCTAATGAACAATTACAGCCATGCTCAATGGAATCAGCCTAATCGAGCAGCGAACGGCAGACAGTATTTCGGCAATGGAACCAGTTTGCTACTCGCTCTTATCTTAATTTTCTCCGCTGCCGCAAAGGCTGAGCTGCAACTAAACGGCAGTGCTATCTACGAGGATCTTGGCAAGCAGCAATTTGTCGCCGCGCTATTTGTTGAAGACCTGAGCAGCAATGCCAATAGCATTCAGCTACAACAGAGCCCCAAGCGCATGGAGGTGAGAATAATCAATGACTATTCCAAACGCCGCTGGCTCAACCTGTGGATGCAGAGCATCTCAATCAACAATGACCGTGAGAGCTTTTCGGGCTCGGCTCAGGAGGTTATTGATATTATGCGTGCGCCCAGGTCAGCGCCAAAACGAGGCGATGTTATAGAGTATCTGTTTGATCCAGACCAGGGCACTTCGGTGCGATTTAATGGCACAGAGCTGATTACCAATTATCCCCCAGAGGTCTTTAATATACTTTTGCGCACCTGGATAGGCCCCATACCCCCATCAACCGCATTTAAAGATCAGCTCTTGGGTAATAGCATTGATATGGATGCCGATGAGTTGCTCACTGATATTCAGCCTCAGAGCAGCAGAGTCGCTCTGGCGGCATCATGGATGGCACCTGCCCCAGAGCCCATTGCTTTAGAGCCTGTAGCAGATGAAGCCACAACAGCAGCTGATACCCCAGAGGCAGAGCCTCAGCTGGCGGCAGCGGAAAGCATCGCCGCAGACCCTGAATCCACCGCCGCGGCAACAGATCGAGCAGAGACGCTGGAAGGCCCTGAGCAGATAGCCGCCGAAACCGAACAGATAGCAGACAATGAAGACACAAATCTGGCTGCGACTGCGGACACAGGGGAAGAGCAGGAAGAAGAGATTGCCGACTTTAATGTATCCGAAGCCCTGGCCCAAAGAGACTACACTCCGCTGGTAGTAGCACAGATCTATAAAGCCATTAGGTACCCCAATCGCGCCGCCGATAAGAACCAGCAGGGCACTGTACGCATTGGCGTCACCATTGATCGCTCCGGCGATCTGATCAGCGCAGTCATTACTCAGGAATCCAGGTACCGACTGTTAAATCAGGCTGCCCATAAGGCAGTTAAGAAAGCTGCACCATTTCCGCAGTTGCCAGAGGAGATGAAAGCGGACAACTTTGAAGTCAATCTGCCCATCACCTTTCGACTTCAGTAGCGGCTGATCGAGCAGGAGTAGCGGATTTTAACCATTCAGACTGGTCAAGTTTTGATCAACTGGCTATAATCCGCTCCCTCCAACAGTCACGCAATCTAATGGAACCATTGAAATGAGCTACAACGACATTCCGGCCGGTAAAGACCTGCCAAATGATATCAACGTCATTATTGAAATTCCCGCCAATCACGACCCGATCAAATATGAAGTAGACAAAGATAGCGACGCTATATTTGTGGATCGTTTTGTGGCCACACCTATGTTCTACCCAGCCAACTATGGCTATGTGCCCCAGACTCTGTCTGAAGATGGCGACCCTCTGGATGTCCTGGTGGTTACCCCTTACCCAGTCATGCCCGGCGCGGTGATTCGCAGCCGTGTAGTAGGTGTTCTGAATATGAGTGACGAGTCTGGTGTTGATGCCAAACTGCTAGCTGTTCCTCACAGCAAGCTGACCAAGATCTATGACCATGTTCAGGAAGCCACTGATCTTCCAGAATTGCTGATTGCCCAGATCGGTCACTATTTCGAAAACTACAAGGCACTTGAGCCAGGCAAATGGGTAAAAGTTGAAGGCTGGGACAATGCAGACGCAGCCCGTGCTGAAGTTATCGCCTCCAGAGAGCGTTATCTGGCTGAATAACTCAGTGCCCGGCAATAAAAACCCAGCTAATGCTGGGTTTTTTATTGCAAGTTTAATTTTTTGACAAACCCTCAGCTGTCCTGAAGCTCTGCAAATAGCAGATTGCTGCTCAGACCATGCTTGCGCAACACATCCCCCAGCCTACGCAGTGCATCAACCTGAATTTGCCTGACCCGTTCGCGGGTCAAGCCAATTTCGCGACCCACCTGCTCCAGTGTTTCCTCCTGATGGTTTTGTAGGCCAAAACGCCTGACCAGTACCTCGCGCTGCTTTTCGGGCAGCTGGTCCAGCCACTCATTGAGGGCCGTGGTAAGGTTTTCACCCTCAATTTGATTTTCCGGGCTAAACCCATGGTCATCGGCAATGGTCTCAACCAAAGTTTTCTCTTTATCTGCCACTGGTACATCAATTGATGAGATGCGCTCGCTTAAACTGAGAATTTTGAGTACATCGGCAACTGGCTTGCCCACTTCCTCGGCAATTTCCTCTGGTGTCGGCGCGTGATCGAGGCGCTGAGCCAAGGTTCTTGAAGCTCGCAGATAAACGTTGAGCTCTTTGACCACATGAACGGGCAAGCGAATAGTTCTAGTTTGATTCATCAGCGCCCGTTCAATGGTCTGACGAATCCACCAGGTGGCGTAGGTCGAAAAGCGATAACCCAGCTCCGGATCAAATTTTTCTACCGCCCTCATAAGCCCCAGATTGCCCTCCTCAATAAGATCGAGAAGTTCAAGCCCGCGATTGACGTAGCGTCTGGATATTTTAACCACCAGCCGCAAATTGCTCTCAATCATTCTGTGTCGCGATGCTTCACAACCTTTTTGAAACTTGCGGGCGTAGTAAACCTCTTCGCCGGCCGTCAGCAACGGCGCAAAGCCAATTTCTTTTAAATAAAGACTAGTTGCATCAATGACTTGATGACTTATCTCAGGTGTGTCTTCCTTGCTGTCAGCGGCTTGAGCCTGCTGATCAAAAATAAACGCTTCATCCATCACGTTCGCATCCCTTTTGCACGATCTTCCAATAATTTAGCAGCCAATCCCGCCGCTAACCCAGAACCTTAGTTCATCTCCCTAATACCATTTCCCCCAATTTAAACCTTCGTTTATTATTTTTAAATCCAGCATTGCTGCTGTTTTACTCTATATATGCAGATGGATTTACTGGATACCCATCCTTTCTAATCTCAAAGTATAACGTTTCTTTAGACCCCAATTTTGAGATTGTTTCCGTACTTTTTACAGATTGTCCCTCTTTTACCAGTATTTTTTCATTGTGCGCATAGGCACTAAGAAGGATTTCACTGTGCTTAATGATAACCAGCTTACCATATCCACGCAAACCGTCACCTGCATAGACCACAGTTCCAGGCGCTGCAGGGCGGACATCTGGGCCCGTATTAGACTTAATGCTCAGGCCTTTGCGCAGATCTTTGGGGCTGTACCCCTCAACAACACTGCCTTTAACCGGCCACTGCCAAACCAGATTTTTGCTGAAAACCATGGGCTTGGACGCCGATGTTGGCTCCGCAGCGGGCCTAGAACTGCTGACCCTGCTCGGAGTCGACGAACTAGCAGGCCGCGAATTTAATTTTACACCTTTGGTATTGAGCGATAGAACCTGACCTTTGCGAATTCTATAGGGCTGACTGATACCATTTGCCCTGGCTAATAGGCGAACATCTTTATCATAGCGCCAGGCAATTGAATACAGAGTATCGCCGGTGGTCACCTGATGCTTAGAAATACGAGTGCTTGGAGGTTGTTCGCGGCTGACTATAGGTGCTGAATAGTTAGAACAGCCCGCAACTAGCAAGGCGATTATCAGCAGTAGAATTTGAGTCGGTCGCATTAAATTAGTCTCCCCCTGGAGCCTGTTGCCTATATTTGACGCCAATATACTCCAGCCCTAAAACCAGAACCAGCCCCAAACTCAAGGCAATAACACAGAGAAGCGTTAAGGGGTCCTGACCCACAGCGCGACTAAACTCCCCGGGCAGTAGGTTTTCTGATGCCAACACAATAACCTTGCCTGACTGACTAATTACTGACTCAGTGACCAGTTTCCAGGGCCAGATAACATTGAGGCTACCCACTAAAAATCCACACATGGTAGCTATCACCATGGTATGGAAGCGGCTCAATAGCCAGGTTAAAAAGCGGCTGAACAGCATTAGCCCCAGCACTCCGCCAGAGGCGAATACCAGCAGTATATCCAGCTGGAAATTTGCGATCGCAGTTATAAATACAGGGTATAAACCCAGCAGCACAAGAATAAAAGAACCTGATATACCGGGCAAAATCATGGCGCAGAGAGCAATGCTACCGGCAAAAAACATGGTGATATGGTTGCCCTCGAGAGCTACTGCAGGCGCGATAGAGATGCCATAGGCAATAACCACCCCCAGCGCAAACATCAGCTGGTCTATTTTGCGTCTGGGCGGGTTCTGGCGCAGCAGGTAAATCACCGAGCCTATAATCAGGCCCGTAAAAAAAGACCAGAGCGGCAGTGGATGCTCCGCCAACAGAAACTGCATCACCCTAGCCAAAGAAAACAGGCTGGTCAGAATACCGGCGATAAGAACCGCGAGAAAACTACCGTTAATATGGACCCAGGCGGCAGCAACACCCTCAGATCTCAGTAATTTTAAAGCCTGAAGATTAACCGAGGTGATACTTCTGAGTAGTTCGGCGTAAATACCGCTGA
>Ga0228662_1001047_pt1 | contig 12190 bp, 8 predicted proteins | sample 76DmetaG_FD_183173 | JGI IMG/M metagenome (GOLD analysis project Ga0228662, IMG submission 183173) | Seawater microbial communities from Monterey Bay, California, United States - 76D | ecosystem: Environmental > Aquatic > Marine > Coastal | place: USA: California | collected 2016-11-10
TTTTTGACCAATATATGAATGAATAAAGCCCTTTTCATAAATGGTAAATATCTCTGAGGGGTTAATGTCGATAGACTTAGGATCAAATTTAGAAATCTGAACTTCATTGGCGTCTTCTAAATATGTCCAAATTGTTTTACCATCGCATGAAATTTCCTGGCCTGATATATTGACTTTAAATTTCTTGCCTTTTTGATATAACACACCTGATTGGGTAACTGAGGTTTTAGTCTGTTTATTATCAATTTTTATTTTAAAATTAGCTTTTACAGACTTGTAGGTTTTGTAAGTTTTACTGAGTTTATTTAAAATAATGGTACTTCTATTGTCTTGAATTTCAGAATTAGACAAAAAAGGACTAGCCACTAGGCCAATGAAGATGAGTAATAGTATTTTTTTCATTTTTCGTTTCTACTAATGAAGGTTGTTCAAGAACTGTTCCAAAGCATATTCATCTGGCAATAAGACCGATCTTGCTTTACTTCCCTCGAACGGGCCTACAATATTAGCTGCTTCTAACTGATCTATCAAACGACCAGCACGATTATATCCAACTTTAAGTCTTCTTTGAATGAGGCTTGTACTTCCCTGTTGATGCTGAACAACAATTCGAGCTGCATCCTCAAAAAGAGCATCACGATCATCAGCATTAAAATCGCTGCCATCTCCAGAACTTTCTTCCCTAACTTCTGGTAAAATGTGTGCATCAGGATACCCTCTTTGGTTTCCAATAAATCCTGTTATTGTGTCTACTTCAGGTGTGTCAACAAATGGACATTGTAAACGGACCATATCACTTCCAGTAGAATATAACATATCCCCCTTACCGATGAGTTGATCAGCACCATTTCCATCTAAAATAGTTCTACTATCAATCTTACTACTAACTCTGAAAGCAATACGAGCTGGGAAATTAGCTTTTATTGTTCCAGTTATGATATTAACAGAAGGGCGTTGTGTAGCAAGTATCAAATGAATTCCAATGGCTCGAGCTAACTGAGCAATTCTACCTATTGGATGCTCAACCTCTTTTCCAGCTGTCATAATTAAATCTGCTACCTCATCTATAATCACAACAATGTAAGGTAAATATTTATGCCCTTCTTCAGGATTTAATTTACGCTTAATGAATTTCGTATTGTATTCTTTGATATTTCGAACCATCGCTGCTTGAAGTAAAGCATATCGTTGATCCATCTCTTCACACAATGAATTTAGAGTAGAAATTACTTGCTTATTATCTGTTATAATAGCATCTCCTTCCCCTGGAAGTTTGGCTAGGTAATGACGTTCTATAGTTTGATAAAGCGTAAGTTCTACCTTCTTAGGATCAACCATTACAAATTTTAACTCCGCAGGATGTTTTCTGTATAAAAGAGATACAATTATGGCATTTAAACCGACCGATTTACCCTGACCTGTTGCCCCAGCCATCAATAAATGGGGCATCTTGGCTAAATCAGCAACATATACCTCATTAGAAATGGTCTTACCTAAACAAACAGGTAACGCTGCATCTGAATTTTGGTATTTAGCACTATTAATAACAGAGTGCATACTAACAATCTCAGGTTTTTTATTAGGCACCTCAATTCCAATAGTACCCTTACCTGGAATAGGTGCAATAATTCTGATACCCAAAGCAGCTAAACTTAAGGCAATGTCATCTTCTAAATTTTTTATTTTAGAAATTCTTACTCCAGCTTCAGGAACAATTTCAAATAATGTTACGGTTGGACCAATAGTAGCTTTGATTTGAGCAATCCCTATTTTATAATTGTTCAAAGTTTGAACAATCATATTTTTACTTTTCTCTAAATCATCTTTAGAAACCTCTGTTTTTGGACCTTCATCATACTTATTAAGGAAGTCGATTTCAGGAAACACATAATCTCTCAAATCCAAGCGTGGATCAAAAGGCTCATCAATACCATAATGCTCCTTCTGTTTTTGTTTATCAATTTTTTCTTCTGCTGCCTTCTCCTCTATTTTTAATTCTAGATCCTCTTCTTCTTTATCCGATATTTTTTTCAATTCTGGTTCATTCGTAATTACAGGCTTCAATTCTTCTACAATAATTTCATCAACCTCTACAGACACTGGTTCTGGTAAAACATCAGCTTGATTATTTTCTATATTTATTTGATCTTTTTCAAAAAGTGACTCTCCAGCATAACTCTCATCATCTAATGTTTCTGACTCTTTTGAACTCAACCGCTTATTCCTAATCCAAACCAAAATATCTATGCCGAAAGCAACGTATAAGAAAAATATAGTAACTAATCCAAGAATAAGTACAATTCCAATTACACCAACTAGAGACTTTGAAAAAATAAAAACTCCATACCCTAATAATCCCCCAAGCAATGGATATGATTTAGAGAAAAATAAAGAACATACCAATGAAATCCACAAACCAGAGACTAATAGCTTACTAGCTGTTTTGGGACGTATATGAAATCTATTATTAAAATAAAGATTGAAACCAATAATTAAGAATATGGGGTATATAAAAAAAGCTCCAATACCAAAGCCATTATAAATAAAAGTGTGAGCAAGAAGTGCTCCCATTTTTCCCATCATGTTCTTAGGAACTAAATTTTTGAAATCAAACAAAAATTCATTGATACCTGCATTTAAGATACTTTGATCTGTTCTCCATGAAAAAAGGTAGCTAATGGAAGCTAGTGTTAAGAACATTGCAAAAGCAAAGAATAAACTACCCATTACCTTATTAAGCAAAGTATAGTCTTTAGGCTCTTTGCTCTTTGACTTTTTCTTTGATTTGCTTGATTTTTTATTGAAAAATGCCATAAGCTTATTAGGAATCGAATGTATACTTAAACCTACTATCGAGGATCTGTGTTTTTAAACAATCACAAAACTTGTGTAGTATAGTTTACATCCACCTTCTAATGTCCTTAGCAAAGCATATCCAAGGAAAAATAATCCTTGGCAAAAAAAATCCTTAAATTATAAAAATTTAAAGCTTCTTCCTAGATATTTTGCTGTATGACCAAGTTCTTCCTCTATTCGGAGCAATTGATTATATTTAGCCATACGATCACTTCTTGATGCAGAACCTGTCTTAATGAGTCCACTATTCATGGCAACAGCCAAATCAGCAATTGTAGCATCTTCCGTTTCACCACTTCGATGAGATATGATATTAGTATAACTATTTTGAGTTGCAAGATTTATAGAATCGATTGTTTCAGTTAACGTACCAATTTGATTCACCTTGACTAGGATACTATTAGCAATTCCTTCATCTATGCCTCGCTGTAACCTCTTGACGTTGGTTACAAATAGATCATCACCTACTAATTGAACTTTATCACCTATTTGATCAGTCAAATATTTCCACCCTGACCAATCATCCTCGTCCAAACCGTCCTCAATACTTAGGATAGGATACTTATTTGTCCAATTTTTCCAATAGTCTGCCATTTGTTCGCTTGTTAATTCACGACCATCCGATTTACTGAATGTGTAAAGACCAGTTTCTTTATTATAAAACTCTGATGTCGCAGCATCCATGGCAATATAGATATCCTCACCTGGGCGATAACCTGCTGACTCAATAGCCTGAAGAACAGTTTCAATCGCTTCTTCATTAGATTTGATATTTGGTGCAAAACCTCCTTCATCTCCAACATTGGTACTATATCCTTTTGAACTTAATACTTTTTTTAGATGATGAAAGGTCTCAACCCCCATTTGCAATGCCTCAGAAAATGTATCAGCCCCAGTAGGCATAATCATGAACTCCTGAAAGTCAATCGAGTTATCAGCATGACTTCCTCCGTTGATAATATTCATCATTGGAATTGGAAGTGTACAAGCATTCACCCCACCAAGATACCTAAATAAAGGCTGTCCGCTCTCCTCAGCTGCTGCATGAGCAATCGCTAAACTAACAGCCAACATGGCATTTGCACCCAAAACTGACTTATTTTCTGTGCCATCAAGCATAATCATTTTACGATCAACATGAACTTGCTCAAATACGTCTTCACCAATAATCTCATCAGCAATTGTAGTATTAACGTTAGCTACAGCCTTCATCACGCTTTTGCCTAAAAAGTTTGATTTATCACCATCTCTTAATTCAATGGCCTCATGTATTCCTGTACTTGCTCCGCTTGGAACAGCTGCTCTTCCAAAGGCCCCATCTTCAGTAAATACATCTACTTCAATCGTTGGATTACCTCTACTATCAAGAATTTGTCTCGCGTGTAAGTGTGCTATTTCACTCATTTTTTTGTTTATAATATTTTAGTGTTGATTTAGAAATCTAGATTACGCCATTAATGCCACAAAGTCATCGAATAAATATCGACTATCGTGTGGACCTGGACTTGCTTCTGGGTGATATTGAACTGCAAAGGCAGATTTATCTTTAACACGTATTCCTTCTACCGTGTCATCATTTAAATTTATATGTGTTATTTCTACTGTACCATTGTTGCTATCAGGGTCGATAGCAAATCCGTGATTCTGAGAAGTAATCTCACTCTTTCCAGTAATCAGATTTTTCACTGGATGATTCTGCCCACGATGCCCGCGATGTAGCTTAAAAGTTTTCATGCCTTGAGCTTGTGCCAATATTTGACTTCCTAGACAAATACCAAACATATTCTCGTCTGCGGCAACTATTTCTTGTATTGTTTTAACTGCATAAGGCATAGCAGACGGGTCTCCAGGACCGTTGCTAATCATAAAGCCATCAGGATTCCAACCCTTCATTTCTGAGTAAGTTGTATCTCCAGGATAAACCTTGACATGACACCCTCTGTCTGTTAAACATTGTATAATATTTTCTTTGCTTCCTAAATCAAGTAAAGCGACTTTATGCTTTCCATCCTCATTAACCTCGTAAGATTTCTTAGACCAAACCTTGCTACTTAGCTCAAGACCTGACATGCTGGGTACATCCAATACCATTGATTTTAGTTTTTCGACATCTAAGATCTCCGAACTTATAATGGCATTCATTGCTCCAGCGTCTCTAATATGTCTCACTACCTCACGTGTATCTACATCACAAATACCTGTAAAATTATTTTCAATAAAATAATCGTTAAGGCTACTATCTGCCATATTTCTAGAATGCATTGGAGAATAATTCTTACAAACTAATCCAGAAATTTTAATAGAATCTGACTCAGAATCGAGTTCTCTAGCTCCATAATTACCAATATGATCCATGGTCATAGTAACAATTTGGCCATAGTAAGAGGGGTCTGTAAATACCTCCTGATATCCTGTCATTCCTGTATTGAAAGCAATTTCACCAGTAGTTGTACCAATTTTTCCAATTGCATTTCCTTCGAAGTATGTTCCGTCTTGTAAAACTAAATACGCTTTTTGCTTATCAATAACTGACACGATTAATTAAAATTTTGACAAATTTAGCTTTAGGATTTTATAATAAAAGAAGTGTGGGCAAAATGTGAAATTAGCCCCACACTATTATAACTTATCAAATTATTGGTTAAGCCAACCCAAAAGTTTTTTATTAGTCTCTTCTGCAACTAATAAATTGTACTTAATTATTGGATTTGATGAAAATCTCAGATGTGTTGTTCGCATCTTTCCATCTCTAGAGTACATAATTTTTATTCGATTACCAATTTTATAACGAGACAAATAATCCTCGAATTTAAACTTCAAACGCCAATCATCAAGAGCAATAATTTCATCATTTACGCTCAATCCTGATTCAACACCAGGACTATTAGAAACAATATTAGTGACCATAATACGATCTCCTTTTAGTTCAGTAGAAATACCACTCCAAGGTTTTGTAGAATATGATCTGTCAATTGTTAAATCAAGTCCAAACTCCTTGAAAATATCATAATTAATTGGCTTAAGGCTGTATACAACATCATTCAAAAAAATAGACATATCCTTACCAGCTATTTCACTACAAACACCTACAAACTCATCATAAGTGAATCCTCGATTGTTTTCTAAATAAAAATCTACATATAATTTACGCATAACATCGTCCAGTGAGTAATTGGATGAGCTACGAATTTTCAAGTCTAAAATAACAGCCACAACCATACCCTTGTTATAATAGCTTATTGTTTTATTAGAACTCTCTTCGTTTGGAAGATAAGCCTTAACCCACGCCAAAAGACTACTATGTGCGAGGCTCATCACAGTCTTTCCAGGAGAATTCTCCAATCTATTTATTTGAGAAGTTATAATTTTTAGGTATTCTTCCTTTGAATAAGCACCCATTCGAAGCAATGTGATATCATCATAATACGAGGTAATCCCCTCAGCAATCCATAACATTTCAGAATATACTTCTCTTTCATAGTCGAATGGGCCAAGCTCTTTTGGGCGAATTCTTTTTATGTTCCACAGATGAAAATATTCATGAGCAATCAAGCCAAGAAAACTTCGATATTTATTTGAATTTGTGTAATTCCATCGAGGCATCATGCTCGTTTGTGAATTTGCATGTTCCAATCCTCCTCCACCCTGTGACACATTGTATACAAAGTGAACATACTGACTAGAAGGATGACTTCCCATCATTTCAATTTGAGTATCACTAATCTTTTTAAAATCTTCCATAACTTTTTTCAAGTCATAGTTCCCTTTTCCTATCATAACAATTTTGTGAGGAACATCACCGCTTGTATAATCTATCGTATCAAAGTTACCTATTGCTAAAGGTGAATCAGCAAGTAAATCGTAATTACTGCATCTGTAAGAATGCTTTGAATTTTTTGTCCTTGGCAAGGAAACCTCAACATTTGCCCAATTATCATTAGGATGAATGGTTAAATCTATCTGTTCATTTTCATAACCATCTATATACCCAAATACAGATACTCCATGCAAAAATGCATAATATTCATCGGCATAACTTTGACGAACACTAACTGTAAAGCAATATACATCATAGGATAGGCTTACCTGACTTTGACCACCCGTAAATATCCTCCAAGTATTTTTATTTAACCGTTTGATTTCCAAATTATCAGCAGATACATTTTCAAAAGCGTTACTAAACTCTCTCACCTTGTAAGAACCAGGAGTCCAAACAGGCACTTTGAAATCAACATACGCCTTATCTCTCACATTAAATTCTACATCAACAGTAACATAATGCGATTTAACTTTAGAAAAACTTACTGAATAATTCATTGCATTAATGGTCATGGATATAGCAGATATTGATAAGATAAGTAGTACTCTCTTTAACATGCGGCAAAGTTGTTCTTTTTTTTTAGAAACCTCAACGCTTTCATAGATTGAATAAAAAGATTACTTTTGCACTCATTTTTCGCAAAGGAGGAAATGATACATTGACAAATACAAAAAAAGAAAATCAAGATCCTATCTTGAATGAAGCTACTGAGGCCAAGGATGCCACAGTTGAAGCAACAACCAAAGAAGCTACTGTAGAGCCTACTGAATCTACAGAATCAAACACAAACACATCTGAGTCTCCAGTTCACAATCCAGACGAATTCGATTGGTCTATGGACAAGGCTGGTTTTGGTACTTACAACGAATCACAGAATGATGATTTGAAGTCTATGTACGCAAACACCATCAAACAAGTTGATGAAAAAACACTTGTTATGGGTCGTATCGTAAGCATGAGTGACGATCATGTTGTTTTAGATATCGGATTTAAATCAGATGGTTTAGTTTCACTTACAGAATTTCGAGATACTCCAGACATCAAGGTTGGAGATGAAATTGAAGTTTATGTTGATGAAACTGAGAACGCACTTGGTCAGTTAGTTCTTTCTCGCAAAAAAGCAATTGCTGAAGGTGCTTGGGAGAAAATACAATCTATCATGGAAAAAGGTGAGATTGTTAAAGGATATATTCAATCCAGAACCAAAGGTGGTCTTGTTGTAGACATCATGGGAATGGATGCTTTCTTACCAGGATCTCAAATTGATGTTAAACCTGTCCGTGATTACGACCAATATGTTGGTAAAACCATGGAATTCAAGGTTGTTAAAATAAACGAAGTATACAAAAATGTAGTTATTTCTCACAAAGCTCTTATTGAAGATGACATTGAAGCACAAAAAGCCGAAATGATATCTAAAATGGAGCTAGGGCAAGTACTTGAAGGTACGGTTAAAAATATGACTTCATTTGGAGTATTTGTTGATCTTGGAGGCTTAGATGGTCTTCTTCACATTACTGATATTTCATGGGGACGTATTAATCATCCATCAGATGTTCTTGAATTAGATCAGAAAATTCAAGTTGCTGTATTAGAATTCGACAATGACAAAAAGCGAATCTCACTAGGAATGAAGCAACTTACTGCTCACCCATGGGACAGCATGAAAGAACTCAAAGAAGGTGAAAAAGTAAAAGGAAAAGTTGTTACGATTGCAGACTACGGTGCATTCGTTGAAATTGAAACTGGTGTTGAAGGATTAATACACGTTTCTGAAATGTCTTGGTCACAACACCTAAGAAACCCGTCTGACTTCATGAAAGTTGGGGACGAAGTAGATGCTGTTGTTTTAGATATTGATAAAGAAGAACACAAACTTTCTTTAGGACTTAAGCAACTTACATCTGATCCTTGGGAGAAAATCGAGGAGAAGTATCAAGTTGATTCAAAACATAAAGGAATCGTTAGAAACTTAACCAATTATGGACTATTTGTTGAACTTCAAGAAGGAGTTGATGGACTCGTTCACGTATCTGACTTATCATGGTCTAAAAAAATAAAGCACCCCGCAGAATTTACCAAAAAAGGTGAAGAGCTTGAAGTGGTAGTATTAGAAATTGATAGAGATAACAGACGATTAAGTTTAGGACATAAGCAAATTGATGAGAATCCATGGGATACATTTGAAGGTATTTTCACCCTTGGTTCAGAGCATGAAGGTGTTGTGTCTGAAATTAATGATCGAGGAGTCATCTTAACTTTACCATATGGTGTTGAAGGTTTTGCTCCTAAGAAACATATCAAAAAACAGGATAATACGGATGTTAAAGTTGATGAAAATCTCAACTTACGTGTGATTGAATTTAACAAAGATTCTAAACGTATCCTTGTATCACACACAGATATATGGAAAGATGAAGAGCGATCTCAAAATACTGAAAAAGATGTTGCTAATAAAAAGCGTGCAGCTAAAACTACCAAGTATGTAGAAAAACTTAATAAAAAAGCTGAAGTTTCTACAATGGGTGATTTAGACGTGCTTGCTCAGTTAAAAGCACAAATGGAATCTTCTCCATCTAAACCTGCCAAAGAAGCAGCTAAGAAAGAGACTCCTAAAAAGGAAACTCCTAAAAAAGATGCGAAGAAAGAAACCACTGCAACTGATGATTCTTCTGCACTAACTGATATTATTGGTACGGCAGATGCAAAAGATGCAGATGATCTTAAACAACTCACCGGTGTTGGACCAGCTTATGAAAAAAAGCTGAATGGCATTGGAGTATTTACTTTCCAGCATGTAAGTAAACTAAACAAAAAAAGTACAGAAATTCTTGAGACTTTACTTAAATCACCTGGTCGTGTTGAACGAGATGGATGGATTAAGGAAGCTAAAGGATTAGCTAAATAATTTTAAAATCCCGACTAGTTCGGGATTTTTTTTGCTCCTTAAAATGAGCCAACTTGATTGAAAGAACCAAAAAAAATAGATATTTGAATATATGAATTATTGGCTCATTAAATCCGAACCCTACAAGTATAGTTGGGATCAAATGGTGGCAGATGGATCAACATATTGGGATGGCGTTAGAAGTTACCCTGCACGTGTTCATCTTAGAGCCATGAAGAATGGCGATATATGCCTATTCTACCATAGCAATGAAGGAAAAGAAATTGTAGGAATCACTCGAGTAATTAAAGAAGCATACCAAGACCCTACCACTGAGGACGAAAAATGGGTTGCAGTTGATGTTGAAGCTATAAAACCTTTAAACAAAAGTGTCACACTAGCCCAAATAAAATCAAATGATACCCTTGCAAACATGGCTCTTGTAAAACAAGCAAGGTTGTCTGTTGGCCCAGTTCAAGAATTTGAATTTGAAGAAATCATCAAATTATCTGATACAGCGTTCTAAATGAAAAAAGTAATACTCGAATATAAACACGTAGAACTTATCATTACTCGCATCGCCCATCAACTGGTCGAAAATCACGGCTCTTTTGAAAATACAGCTATACTTGCTCTTCAACCAAGAGGTCCTTTTTTTGGAAAAGTTTTGGCCAAAAAAATTAAATCCCTTTTTGAAATTGATGTTAATTATGGTGAATTAGACACCACATTCTATCGCGATGATTTTAGAAGAAACAATAAACAACTCATTCCTAATGAAGTAAATATCGATTTTAATATCGAAAATAAACATATCATTTTGGTTGATGACGTTCTATATACTGGTCGAAGTATCAGAGCTGCTCTTGACGCAATAAATGCCTACGGGAGACCCAAGTCGGTTGAGCTTGTTACTCTAATTTATAGAAAATATAACAGAGAGGTTCCTATTCAACCTGATTACATTGGTGAAGACATTGACACCAGAGCATATGATTATGTAAAAGTAGACTGGAAAGACGATCAATGCAGAGTTTGGATTATAACAGATAAAACAGAATAATGTCAGCACTATCTAGTAAACATCTTTTAGGCATCAAAGACATCTCTAAAGAAGACATTCAACTAATTTTTAAAACTGCTGAAAACTTTAAAGAAGTTATTAATAGACCCATCAAAAAAGTACCCTCCCTCAGAGACATTACTATAGCCAATATCTTTTTTGAAAATAGTACTAGAACTAAAATATCTTTTGAACTAGCAGAGAAAAGACTTTCGGCAGATATTGTTAACTTCAATAGTGGAACCTCCTCTGTCAATAAAGGTGAAACATTGGTTGATACTGTTAATAACATCCTTGCTATGAAAGTGGACATGGTAGTTATGAGGCATCCTGCTCCTGGTGCTGCAAAATTTCTATCCAGACATATTGATGCAAATATCATAAATGCTGGAGATGGCACTCACGAACACCCTACTCAAGCTCTTCTCGATGCATACACACTTACCGAAAAACTTGGTAATTTAAAAGATAAAAAAATTCTAATTGTTGGAGACATTATTCATTCTAGAGTAGCACTCAGCAACATCTACTGCCTTCAAAAACTTGGAGCTCATGTCCGTGTATGTGGCCCCCCAAATCTTATTCCTAAATACATCGAAAGTATGGGCGTTGAGGTAAATTACAACTTAGAAGAAAGTCTGGCATGGTGTGATGCTGCTAACCTCCTGAGAATTCAATTAGAAAGACAAGATGACAAATATTTTCCATCACTCAGAGAATATTCGCTGCAATATGGAATTAACCAAGAAGTTTTAGATCGGATTAATAAGGATATCATTATAATGCACCCTGGGCCAATAAATCGTGGGGTAGAAATCACAAGCCAAGTGGCTGATTCTAATCAAAGTGTTATTCTTAATCAAGTTGAAAATGGAGTAGCAATAAGAATGGCCATTCTATACTTGCTAACTTCTAACTAAACATCCATGATGAGTTCAATTTTTATTCTATATACTGGTGGTACGTTTGGAATGAAAAAAACCAAAAAAGGATTGGTACCGTCCTCATGGGATGAAATAATAAACTACTTACCTGCCTTTAAGAACCAGAATTACTTTGATTCTTTTAACCAAATTGATTTTACATACGAGGCACTAGAACCTGTAGTTGATTCAAGCGATATGAATCCTGAATCGTGGAATAAAATTGCTGAAATAATTTATAAAAACTACGATGATTATCATGGATTTATCATAATCCATGGTACAGATACATTGGCCTACACTGCATCTGCGTTAAGTTTTATGTTTAATAACCTAGACAAACCGATAGTCTTAACTGGATCTCAGCTTCCAATTTTTCATCCTAGAACAGATGGTATTGTCAATTTAAGCAATGCGATATATATTGCTGGGCACAAAAGCTTTAATATAGATTGTATTCCTGAAGTTTGCATTTGTTTTAATGATGATGTACTTCGGGGAAATCGAAGTATAAAGGTCAGCACCAATGACTTTGAGGGGTTTAGCTCACCAAACTTTGAAAATCTAGCCAATTTGGAGCAAAAAATCACATTAAATTATAATCTTATTCATAAAAAAAATGGCGAAAGACTCGTCTTAAA
>Ga0228662_1001049_pt1 | contig 12188 bp, 12 predicted proteins | sample 76DmetaG_FD_183173 | JGI IMG/M metagenome (GOLD analysis project Ga0228662, IMG submission 183173) | Seawater microbial communities from Monterey Bay, California, United States - 76D | ecosystem: Environmental > Aquatic > Marine > Coastal | place: USA: California | collected 2016-11-10
TGGGGTGACGGTGAGTCCCAATTTTTGTTCTACTTCGTCTAAAAGGTCAAAAGCATCTTTTCCTTCTCGATCTAATTTATTAATAAAAACAATAATGGGAATTTTTCGCATGCGACATACTTCCACCAGTTTTTCTGTTTGTTCCTCCACGCCTTTGGCCACATCAATAACCACAATAACACTGTCTACGGCAGTAAGGGTACGAAAAGTATCTTCGGCAAAATCCTTGTGTCCAGGGGTGTCTAGGATGTTTATTTTTTTGTCCTTGTACACAAAAGCTAAAACGGAGGTCGCCACAGAAATTCCACGTTGCCGTTCAATTTCCATAAAGTCACTGGTGGCTCCTTTTTTAATTTTATTGGATTTGACGGCTCCGGCTTCTTGAATCGCTCCTCCAAAGAGAAGCAACTTTTCAGTTAAGGTCGTTTTTCCAGCATCGGGATGGGAAATAATCCCAAAGGTCCGACGTCTTTTTATTTCTTCTAAAAATCCCATGTACGCAATTTGTCACAAAAGTATTACAAATTAAGCCTGAAGCGAAGAGATTCCGAATAGGTTTTTGTAAAAATATTGGGTAATTTTGATCGCTATGAAAGAAGAAGAAGTCATCCTTGTAGATGTTAACGATACTCCAGTGGGAACTATGCCCAAGATGGAAGCACATGAAAAAGCGGTTTTACATCGTGCCTTTTCTGTTTTTATCCTGAATAAAGAGGGACAATTAATGTTGCAACAACGCGCTTTACACAAATACCATTCTCCTGGACTTTGGACTAACACTTGTTGCAGTCATCAGCGGGTAGGAGAGTCTAATCTAGAAGCTGGAGCGAGACGCCTGGCAGAAGAAATGGGTTTTAATACACCCCTAGAAGAACTTTTTAGTTTTATTTATAAAGCACCTTTTGACAATGGCCTTACCGAACATGAATTGGATCATGTACTCTTGGGGTATTACCAAGATGTTCCAAGGATCAATAAAGATGAAGTTGCCCATTGGAAATGGATGGATTTAGATCAAGTAGCCATGGAAATTAAGTCTGTACCCGAAAATTATACCGCTTGGTTTAAGATTATTTTTGACCGATTTTATAAACATATTAAAGCCTAAGTATGCAAGTTACCGTTAGTAGAAAAGCCCATTTTAACGCCGCTCATCGTTTGTATAGAAAAGATTGGACCGACGAACAGAATGAAGCTGTTTTTGGCAAATGTGCCAATCCACATTATCACGGACATAATTACGAATTGATTGTTCATGTAACAGGTTCGATTGATCCTGATACAGGATATGTGATGGACATGAAGGTGTTAAAAGATTTAATCAAAGTGGAAGTTGAGGATCTTTTGGATCATAAAAACTTGAATGAACAAGTCGCTGAATTTTTTAATTTGATTCCAAGCGCAGAAAATATTGCTGTAGTGATTTACAATAAATTGAAGCCACACTTGGACAGTTCCCACAGTTTATCCGTGACCTTGTACGAAACGCCGAGAAACTTTGTAAGCTTTTCTGGCTAAGCCAACAGAAAAAAGTTTAGTTAGTAAATAATTGTTTTTGACATTCGTCAAAAAGTTCTATATTAATAAAAAATTAAAACTATACAATGCCGAGTATAAAACAACTTAAAAAAGACATCAATAATGATATTGGTGATTTGATTGAAGACATCTATTTGTGGGAACTTTCAAACCCTGATGCGGATTTATCTAAAAGTGAAAAACTTATCGATGAGGCCATTCTTGCTTTCGATGATTTAATTCAACAAGTAAATGCAGTAACCGGAGAGGGGATCAAAGCACAGTTTAAGAAAATACAAGAAGCAAAAGCGAAAGCAATCACCGCTTTACTAAAAAAAGCAGCAAAGCTTTAAATCTTTACTCTTCGAGCCTTCTTTGCTCTAAGAAATTGGTGAACTCTTTTCCGTATTTCGATGCTTTAACTTCTGGAGTCATTTTAACGGCAATTGAATCCAACAGAGTCAAATTAGCATTATAAACTTCTGTCAAAGCTAGATAGGGAGCAATGTTTTGATCTGTATGTTGTGCAGCAAAATTGATTGTGTACAAATATCGTCTTCGGGTTAAGTTATTAAGTTTCTGTTCCAAAGAATCCGCTTTTTCCATTTCCCCATCACTTTGAGCTTGGTAATATCCTTGAATAAGTTCTAGATTTTGATCGTTAAACTTTCTTTTGAAAGCAATATGCTCTTGCAACAATTCTTGGTTTTTAGACCCTTTAATCTCTGCACTACTTTCAAAGGTTTTTAGCAGGGTGTTGATTTCAATGGTTCCCTTTTCCCCAAAAAACAAAATTCGGTCATTTAGGCTGTCCCCATCCTCTTTATCTAGATAGAGGTAAAAAACCTCAGGAGTTTCTAAGGGCGTTTTAAATTCAAAATTAGGAGTTCCCTTTACAAGAGTTGAATCGACATTAACCAAGAGGGTATCTTCAATTTTTTGTAGATATAAAGTGCCTTTTCTGAGCCCTTCGATGCTTCCTTTGACAATCATGGTGTTTCCAGTAGCTTTCTTTTTTTCTGGCTGACAGCCGAGGGTGAAAAGAAAAAGGAATGCGAGTAAGAAAAAGCGGGTGTATTGTTGAGTCATAATTACAGATTTAACCAATAAGTCAATTTGAGGTTAAAACTACGATATCTTGGTGAAAAATTATCAGTGCTGATGTAATTATCATTATAAACAATAAATAAATCGGAGAGCGGTGCAAAACGCCATTGCATTCTTGAGTTTACTCCAAGGTTTTCCCCTTGAGAATTATATTGAACAAAGGTAGTCCAAGAAAGAGTTTTGGTAAAAGTAAAATCCAGTTTGGGGCTAATCAACCAAATATTTTTTGAACTGTATGGCTTGGGAAGCTCAATGGCATCAAAGTTCACAATCATACTGGCATTAAAAATGGGTTGTTTTCGCCATTTGAATTCATTTTCAATTGAAAATTTAGTTCCATTATAAAAAGAACCGTAAGCAATTTTGGAGTCAAAGTTGAATTTTTTCCTTGGATCAGAACGATAACTCATCTCTACCTCAGTAAAATTATAACTTGAGTTAGAAGGCAGATCAAGCCCATCACTACTGCGGGTAGGGTCAAATCCAGTAGTCAAATATTCGTAGCGATTTCGAGCCGAAAAACTCAAGCTCGTATTGTTTAAATATCGTTTTCGTATTGAGGTGATGAACCAACGGTCGGTTAATAAGTAGTTTAATTCAGGATTGTACACAAAAAAAGTCCGTTCACTAATTTCGTAATTCACCACATTAGGATTTTTAGGATAAATTCTGAAAGTGTATTCGGGAGACAGTTTTAAAAATCCAGTACGTCTAAAAAAACCAAGATCAGATCTAAAGTCCTCTCCTCCATGAATTACCTCCATGCCAAGGCGATGTCGCAGGGTGTTTCGTAGTAATTTAATTCCAGAGATAACATCGTCATCATCTAAGCCTTCTGTAAAAGATTTATGAAAAAAGGCACGTCCATTCCATTTACTGTCCGCAGAGACTAAATTGTATTCAATTCCAGTTACACTATTTCTTTTCTCCTCTTCAGAAATAAAATCAAATTCTTCTGTGGTTCTTCGGTCGATGAAGAAAAAACTAACATTGGAACGGTTAAATATTTTTTGACGAAGTGTAAAAACAGTATTTAAATTTGAGGGTATCTCATTGGGGATATCAGCATCTGTTAATACATTTAAAAATCCCAGTCTCAGATTGGAGTTTAATTTTCCGCTCAATCGAGCACCTGCAACAATCTTATTTTCTATCGTATTTCCGTCCAAATCCTCAGCAACTCCTATACGTCTTGAGAAAAAAGGTGTTACATCATTAATGGCCCCAAAGTCTTTAAACAAATCATCGTTTTGTGTAAAAAATTGTCTTTTCTCAGGAAGTGAAATAGCAAATCGGGTAAGGTTAACTACTTGATCATCGACTTCTACTTGTGAAAAATCAGGATTGAATGTCAGGTCAAGGTTTAATGCATTCCCAATGGGAATTTTGGCATCTCCTCCAACTGAAAAGTTTGTGTCTTGATTCGAGTTTTCAAAATCTTTAAATTTTGCTGTACTCACAAAGGGAATAATGGAGATGGGATTTCGCGCTTTTTTGAGAGGTGTTTCAAAAATCATTTTCCCCATAAAACCAAGGTTTCCTATCACTTGATTCTGCGGAGTTTGTGCCCAAACACTCGTTTCATTGCCTTCAAAATCTCTTCTATAAAGATTAAAACGCCAGGAGGTTTGTGTATTGTCATAAAAGAAAGCACTAAAAGGAATTTTTATTTCCACGGTATATTTTCCTTCTTCTATTATGGTTTCAACGGTCCATTTGGTATCCCAAGCATAGTTTCGGTCGGTACGGTAGTTTTGATTCCCACCTGAAATCAATCCGTCCGCTTTTAGTCCTAAAGGGTTGGTGGCAAAGGAAAAAGCATTGGTCGCATCACTAAAGGTGTCAAAAAGTAAGGTGACAGAATCCGATTGATACCACTCAAAGTCACGTTTAAGATTGGGGGTAGTAAAATTTGATCCCCCGGTCATAGCTTCAATCAAAATATAAAGGTTTTGATCGTCTCGCAGCATTTTAAACTGCGTTTGTTTATTTGCTTCAAGGCTGTCTGTCGGGCGCCAGTTCCAAAAGTTTGAATTCCATTTTGATTTTTCCCAATCCAATTCTTCTCCCTTTCCATTTATTTTTATTTCACCAGAAATAGAGGGAATGAGAAATTCTTTTTCTTGTGCCAGAAGAAAAGAGCTAAATGAAAAAAGTAGCAAGAAAAAAAGGCTGTGAAATAATTTAATTTTAGTCAAATTTTTAATAATGTGTTCAAGTAAACAATCTAATATGACAGTTTATTTTAAAGAAGGTTTAATTCGCTCGATTTTAAAATTGTTATTGAGCACTAATTTGAGTAAGGATCAAGTGATTTTTCGAAAGGTTAAATTGATTCTGGGCCCAACGGGTCGAGCTGTTTTAGCAATTTGATGCAGCCAATGCTCCTGTGTACTTCCTTCCATAAGCAATAAGCTTCCCGATTTTAATAATAATTTCAAGCGGTCTTTTTTATTGCGTCTGTGTTTTAAATGGAAAAATCGGTTTTCACCAAAACTCAAGGAAGCTATGATGGGATTTTTGCCTAATTCTTTTTCATTATCAGCATGCCATCCATTGCTGTCTTTCCCATCTCGATATAAATTCAGTAAGACCGTAGTAAACTCGGTTTCAGAAATAGTGGCGATTTTATTTTTAATTTTTTGAAGTAGCGGGGTCATGATCTTGGGTGTCATGCGAATGCCTGAATAGGAGTAGGGTCTCTTGTTAATTGCATATAACGCAGTCAAACGAGGTTGGGGATAAGTTTTTCCAAAAACAGTAATAGGATCTTGTTGCCAAAGAGTTTCTTCAAGTAATTGATCAAAGATTGTTGCGGTTTCTTTGGGAGTAAAGAAGGACTCATAGTAACGAATCTTAGCATCATTTAAAAGTAAAGGTTCACCTTCAGTGGAAAGCAATTGTGAATCAATCATATTACAAGAAACAAAAGAATGTGGAATTAAAAAAACCGCCCGAAGGCGGTTGTCTTTTATTTGATGAGTTCAACACTGCGTTGAATGAACGCTGTTAGGGCTTCCCCTTTCAAAAGATTTCTGGATAATCGCGCAAGATCAACAGCTTGTTGAATCAAGCGCTCCCTTTTCTTCTCTGTTTTGGTTGAAAGAATTTGACCCACTAACTCATGGTTCGTGTTGACGGTCAGGGTATACATGTCGGGCATGTCACCCATCATCATTCCACCTCCGCCTGTTTGCTGCATTTCCTTCATCCGTCTCATGAATTCAGGTTGTGTCAATACAAAGGGTAGGGCCTGACTGTCCATGGCTTCCATTTGAACGGTATAGCCGCCTTCTTTTACCACATTTTCAATCATGGGTTTAAGCGTTTCCTTTTCTTCCTCAGTAAGTTTTGAAACGGAAGCTTCGTCTTTTTTAATTAGATTTTCTACCGTGTCTCCGTCCACACGAACAAAAGAAACATTTTCTTTACTGCCTTCAAGTTTTTGAATTAGATGACCGATAATGGGAGAGTTTAAAAGTAGAACTTTGTACCCTTTGTTTTTGGCTTGTGTGATATAACTGTGCTGGTCTTCCGTATCTGAAGCGTATAGAAGAACAAGTTTGTCGTCTTTGTCCGTTTGATGCTCTTTGACTGCTTCTTGCAATTCTTCAAAAGTGAAATATTCCCCATCTGTAGTTGGGTAAAGTGCAAAGTTTTCTGCTTTTTCAAAGAACTTATCTTCACTCAACATCCCATATTCAATCACTACTTTGATGTCATTCCACTTTTCTTCAAATCCTTTACGATCTTTTTTGAAAAGACTATTCAATTTGTCGGCAACCTTTCTTGTGATGTAGTTGCTGATTTTTTTTACGGCACCGTCCGCTTGGAGGTAACTTCGCGAAACATTCAAAGGAATGTCAGGGGAATCAATAACACCTCTTAAAAGGGTTAAAAACTCAGGGACAATGCCCTCAACGTTATCCGTAACAAAAACTTGATTTTGATAGAGTTGGATGCGATCTTTTTGGATGTTTAAGTCGTTATTCAATTTTGGGAAGTAAAGAATACCCGTTAGATTAAAAGGATAATCTACATTTAGGTGAATGTTGAATAAAGGCTCTTCAAATTGCATCGGATATAATTCCCGATAAAAATCCTTGTAATTTTGATCTTTTAAATCTGCAGGCTTTTTGGTCCATGCAGGCTCAGGGTTGTTGATGATATTATCAACCGTGATGGTTTCTGGTTTTGCATCTTCTGCCGCCCCTTCTGGCAAAGGAAGGGTTTCTTCTCGAGTTCCAAATTTTATCGGAATCGGCATGAACTTGTTGTATTTAGTTAAAAGTTCCTTGATACGAGACTCTTCTAAAAATTCTTTAGAGTCTTTGTCGATATGGAGAATGATTTCTGTACCCCTAGTCTCTTTATCCGAAGCTTCTAATGTATATTCAGGAGAACCATCACAAGTCCAGTGGGTAGCTGGGCTATCTTTGTGTGATTTTGTAATGATTTCAACTTTTTCTGAAACCATAAAGGCAGAATAAAACCCCAACCCAAAATGACCGATAATTCCGCTGTCTTTGGCGGTGTCTTTGTATTGCTCTAGAAATTCTTCAGCTCCCGAAAAGGCAACTTCATTGATGTATTTTTGGACCTCTTCTTTTGTCATTCCAATCCCTTGGTCACTGATGTGAAGCTTTTTCCCTTTTTTATCAATCTTGATTTCGATCTGGGTGGATCCAAGATCTCCCTTGATTTCACCCAAGCTACTTAGGTGATGTAGTTTCGTAGTGGCATCAGTGGCATTGGAAATTAATTCTCTTAAAAAAATCTCGTGGTCGCTGTAAAGAAATTTCTTGATTAGCGGGAAAATGTTCTCTACGGCTACATTAATTTTTCCTGTACTCATGTGTTTTGTTTTTTATTTTGAATGTTGTAGACAAAAAAAATACCATACTTTATTTTGTGACAAGATGACACATAAAATTTTATAACATATTCTGTTTAACCTTTTGTCAAAAAAAATAAACACACTATATTTGTAGCAACACAAGTTTTATGTCAAAAAAGAATTTAGATTTGAGAGAAAAGATTTTTGAAGCTTACAGTGATCATGTTTTAGAGCATGAACAAGAACCTAAATCGGTTTTTAAGTTTTGTAAAAAATGCGGAATTGAAGAATCCGCTTTTTACCAACACTTTTCGTCCTTAGAACACGTCAAAGAGGCCATTTTTGTTCAATTTTTCAACAACGCGTTTACTTTGATCAGTAAGGAGAAAGATTATGACACGCAGCCTCCCAAGGAAAAGTTGCTTTCTTTCTACTACACTTTTTTTGAGGTATTGTTGTTGAATAGAAGTTATGTCTTGTTTACACTAACTACCTCTGAGAACAAAATGCAACAACTGATGGCATTGAAGGGGTTAAGAGTTTCTTTCAAACAGTTCGCGTCTGGTCTCATAGAAGAAGGGAATATGCACAAACAGTCACGATTTACAAAACATCCCGAAGCTCTCTTTTCAGAAGGAGCTTGGGTACAACTGCTCTTTCTTCTCAAATTTTGGAAAGAAGATAAATCACCTAGTTTTGAAAAAACGGATATGGCGATTGAAAAATCCGTTCAAACAGTTTTTGAACTATTTGATAATACCCCCTTTGACAGCATTATTGATTTCGGCAAATTTCTTTGGAAAGAAAATTTTAAAATGGCTTAATTGAAAACACTAGATTCTATTCCAACAAACAAAATCGAACGTGCTTCCAAATTGGTTTCAACTGGAATTAAAGTGGGTGGAAATTACATTCGTTATTATGGGGAAAAGATAATGAAAGGGGAAGAAGCCAAAAGTAAACTTAACGAAAACAACGCTAAGGATATTTATAATGGACTAAAAGAGTTGAAGGGAAGTGCGCTCAAAGTTGCCCAGATGTTAAGTATGGAAAAAAATCTTTTGCCACAAGCCTATGTTGAGCAGTTTGGGCTGGCACAATTTTCTGTTCCACCCTTGTCAGCTGCTTTGGTAAAAAAGACCATACGAAAATATTTAGGAGCCGATCCGGAAGTGATCTTTGATACATTTGCTACTCAATCTGAAAACGCGGCTAGTATTGGACAAGTACACCGCGCGACTAAAGAAGGGAAAAAACTTGCTGTGAAAATTCAATATCCTGGAGTAGCAAATAGTATCAGCTCTGATTTAGCATTAATAAAGCCCATTGCTTTGAAAATGTTTAACCTCAAAGGAAAGGATACCGCAAAGTATTTTAAAGAGGTGGAGGATAAGCTCTTGGAAGAAACCGACTATTTACAAGAGTTAGAGAATAGTGAATATGTTTCCAATAGGGCTGCAAAAATTCCAAATCTCAAATTCCCTGGCTATTATCCAGAATGGACGACTTCTAAAACCTTAACTATGGATTGGATGGAGGGGGTTCACTTATCTGAATTCGTAGAAGGAGAAGAGGAAGGTCAAGATGTCAGAAATCGATTGGGCCAAACCCTATGGGATTTTTATATGTTTCAGATTCATGGTCTAAAAAAAGTTCAAGCTGATCCCCATCCAGGCAATTTTATGGTGGACGATGAACGCAACCTTGTTGCTATTGATTTTGGTTGTATGAAATCGATACCCGAAGATTTTTATCACCCCTATTTTGAACTATCAAATAAGGAGAATATTGAGGATGTTGTTCAATTTGATGCCTTGCTTCGGGAATTAGAAATTCTACTTCCTACGGACTCTGAAGAGGAGGTGAGTTATTTTACCGCATTATTTCAACGCATGATGCGTCTTTTTACACTTCCCTTTCACGATACAAAATTTGATTTTTCAAGCACTAAATTTTGGGAGGACATTAGTACACTTTCAAAAGATTTTGCTGGAGACTCTCAGCTGAGAAAAATGAATGGAAATAGAGGTTCAAAGCACTTTATTTATATAAATAGAACCTTTTTTGGCTTGTATCATTTGCTTCACGATTTGAAGGCTGAAATCCACACCGAAGCGTTTAAACAATACCTCTAAGTATTTCCCCTCTACTTCGTGTTGCCCAAGCCAACAAAAATCAGTATTTTTCAAAAACAAACAAAATAGTACATGTACAATTCAAAAATAATTGGCTTAGGAAAATTTCTTCCTGATAATATTGTTACTAACGCTGATCTCGAAAAGACAATGGATACCTCAAATGAGTGGATCATTGAAAGAACAGGAATTGAAGCGCGAAGACATATAATGAAAGGAGACAAAGAGGGTACAGCCTCCATGGGAATCAAAGCAGCTAAAATAGCTTTGGAGCGCGCTCAATTGAAAGCACAAGAAATAGATCTTATCTTATTCGCCACGCTCAGTCCCGATTATTATTTTCCAGGTTCTGGAGTTTTGGTTCAAGACGCATTGGAAATTCCCGATTGCCCTGCAATGGATATTCGAATGCAGTGTTCGGGTTTTGTTTATGCGGTTTCAACGGCTGACCAATTTATCAAAACTGGGATGTACAAAAATGTTTTAGTCATAGGATCGGAATATCACTCAGGGGGTCTTGACATGACCACAAGAGGGAGAAATATTTCTGTGATTTTTGGGGATGGTGCAGGTGCTGTTGTCATGACTCGAGCTGAAAATAATGAAACGGGAATACTTTCATCTCATTTACATTCTGAGGGGAAATATGCTGAAGAACTCTCTTTGATTGGACCCAATACAGGACGATGGGTGCCCGAAATAATGGAAGCAAATGATCCCGATGATATTTCATACTATCCTTATATGAATGGTCAATTTGTCTTTAAAAATGCAGTGGTTCGTTTTGCAGAAGTCATCAATGAAGGTTTGCAGAAAACAGGTTGGACTGCAGATCAAATAGGCATGTTAATTCCTCACCAAGCGAATCTTAGAATTTCACAATTTGTACAAAGAAAATTTGGTTTGAGTGACGATCAAGTCTACAATAATATTCAACGGTATGGAAATACAACTGCAGCTTCCATTCCAATTGCTTTAACCGAAGCCTGGGAAGAAGGAAAAATTGTCCCCGGTACTAAGGTAGTTTTGGCTGCTTTTGGGAGTGGTTTTACCTGGGGGAGCGTGATGATACAATGGTAAATTACAAAACTCTTGTTTTGGGGGCAACACCCAACCCTGATCGGTATGCTTATAAAGCGGTACACCTTCTTAAAAGTAAGAATGTCGAAGTTGTTCCCATGGGAATCAAAGAGGGAGAAATTGCTTCATTACCTATAGTTCCCTTATTTGAACCGCAAGAAAATATACATACAGTTTCTTTATACCTGGGTGAGGCAAGGCAAGAGCCCTATTATGATTTTATTGTGAACCTAAAACCGAAGAGAGTTATATTTAATCCCGGTACCGAAAACATTGCTTTCGCTCAGAAACTCGAAAAAAACGGAATCTCATGGGAAAACGCTTGTACTTTGGTTTTACTTTCGACGAATCAATACAAGTCCTAAAAAAGTGAGAAGCCCGTTTAGCGGGAGTAATTCGTATCCTAATTGATACCCACCCAGCCACGATGCATCGAGACTTCCCAAGATACTTATAAGTGAAAGGGCTCCCAGTAGCACCCACCAAACATGACGGTCGTAAATTTTATAGGGTGTAAAAATTCCAAAGGCAAAGAGTCCTAAAAGAGGGCCATAGGTATATCCTGCGACTGTCAACAAGCCGTCTATAACATTTCGATCAAGAATGTGTTTGAAAAGAATAACAACCACAATTAATAAGATACTCATTCCAACATGCGTTTTCTTTCGAAGGCTTTTCTGTTCTTTCTCGGGGTATTTTTCTAATTTTAAAAAGTCAATACAGAAAGAAGTTGTCAGGGAAGTCAAGGCACTATCTGCACTACTATAAGCTGCTGCGATTAAACCCAAAATAAAGGTGACTGCCACAGCGATGCCCAAGCGACCGTTTAAAGCAATTTCAGGAAACAATAAATCTGTTTTTGGACTACCATCCATTAATGGTACTCCAATACCTTGAGTATCCGCATAAATAAAAAGAAGTGCTCCTAAAAGCATAAAGAGTCCCGTTACTAAGACCAACACAAAGCTGAAAACAACCATGTTTTTTTGTGCATCTTTGAGGGTTCGACAACTCAGATTTTTTTGCATCATATCCTGATCCAGTCCGGTCATACAAATTGTAACAAAAGCCCCACCAATAAACGACTTTAAAAAGTGATTACGACTCAATAAGGAGTCGGTTACGAAAATAGAATTGTACTGAGAAAATTCTGCGGAAGCGATAAAGTCTGAAAAAGACCAATCTAGGGCTTGGTTGATGTAGGCTATGGATAACAGTACAGCCAAAATCATGAGTGTAGTTTGCAAGGTATCTGTAAAAACGATGGTTTTAATCCCGCCGCGTTGGGTGTAAACCCAAATTAATATAATGGACAGAGTTACTGTTATTTCAAAGGGAACATTCCAGGCATCAAAAATAAATTGTTGTAACACGATCGCCACTAAAAACAAACGAAAGGATGCTCCCAAGACTCTAGAAATAAAGAAGAAAAATGCCCCAGCTCGGTGACTATTTGCTCCAAAGCGGGTATTTAAATATTCATAAATTGAAGTAACATTATTGCTAGAGTC
>Ga0228662_1001063_pt1 | contig 12037 bp, 10 predicted proteins | sample 76DmetaG_FD_183173 | JGI IMG/M metagenome (GOLD analysis project Ga0228662, IMG submission 183173) | Seawater microbial communities from Monterey Bay, California, United States - 76D | ecosystem: Environmental > Aquatic > Marine > Coastal | place: USA: California | collected 2016-11-10
CTTTTTTTTTTTTTTTCTTTTCATTACAGTTTCTAGTTAAGCAAAGCTACTATTTTAATTCTACGGAGATACATTACTTTTTTAACTTTATTCACATTTAATATAATTATATTAATTTCTTAATAAATTATTTAAAAACTCTTTATGCTTATTATAGTCTGTGAATAGCTATTATAAGTTTATTTGAAATCAGTTGGTATTTATCTTATATACATTCTATAAACATATATTAAACAATTATTTTTTTTGTAATATATTGATTTTTAATATTATAGATTTTTTTAATATACATTGTTAATAACACATATTAACATAAAAATACTTATAAATAATTAAATACTTTTTGTTTATAAACCTAGTTTTTATTTTCATAAGTAAAGAATGAAAAATAACAACTTTTTTAGTTTTATAAATTTATTTAATCCTCTGATAAAATTATTTCATAAATAAAAATTTAGTTATCAAAATCGTTTGTTAATTATTAACAACTAATTAAAAACGCTATAAACAATATAATTTTAGTACCACTCTTTTTTGTAAATTTACTATGAATTAAAGTTATACCAAATGAATATATCAATAGGAAACGATCACGCTGGAACAGATTATAAATTTAGAATTATAGAGTTTCTTAGATCAAAAAATATAGAAGTTACTAATTATGGAACAGACGCTATTTCTAGTGTTGATTATCCAGATTTTGTGCATCCTGTTGCTAAAGATGTGGAATCAAAAAAAACAACCTACGGAATTCTTATTTGTGGGAGCGCAAATGGAGTTGCAATGACGGCTAATAAGTATGCTAATATAAGAGCTGGTATATGTTGGACAAATGAGATTGTTTCTTTAATACGCCAACATAATAATGCTAATATTCTTTGTATTCCTGCGCGTTTTACTAAAATAGAGGATGTTTTAGAAATGGTTGATACATTTTTAAATACAGACTTTGAAGGAGGTCGTCACCAAAATAGAATTAATAAAATTCAACCGTGTTAATATATTAGGTTATTTATCAAAACATGTTAGATATTTCTGTAAAAACATTCAATCAACTTACTTTAGATGAACTCTATTATTTATTACAATTACGTAGCGAAGTTTTTGTTGTGGAACAAGACTGTGTTTATCAAGATATAGATGGAAAGGATAAAAAAGCCCTCCACGTTATTGGAAAAATAGACAACACTATAACAGCTTATACACGAATTTTTAAGCCTGGTGACTATTTTAAAGAAGCTAGTATTGGTCGAGTGGTAGTCTCTAAAAAATCACGTCACTTCAACTATGGTCATCAACTAATGATCTCATCTATTGAGGCAGTAGAGTTGTCTTTTAATACCACAGAAATAAAGCTCTCTGCACAAAAACATTTAGAAAAATTTTATAATAATTTAGGTTTTAAAACAATTGGTGAGTCTTATTTGGAAGATGGGATTCCTCATATTGCTATGATAAAATGTTAGTTTCGCTTAGAAATAGAGGTGATTTTAATTTCTACTCGTCTATCATACTTTGTTTCTTTTCCAAGTGGGTATTTATTTTTTAAACCAACATATCGCATTCGGTTTTTTTTAATCCCTTTATCCACCATATAATCATAGATGTATCTTGCTCTCGCTAATGATAAATTTCGTTTTCCAGTACCTTTATCCACTGCATCTCTAGCATTTCTTGTACAACAGACATGACCTTGTATTGTAAAATAAATATCATCTCTTTCTCGTAAAGCTTGCACCATTTTTTCAAGTACCGGTAAAGATTCTTTTATAACATAACTATATCCTGTTTTAAACAATATATTATCAAGAGTTATTTTATCTCCTACCTTTAATTTATCATTCAAAAAACTAGGTTCTTGTTCTTCTTTAGGAGGTGTTTTTAAATCCGAAATTTTATATACTACATTGATTTCTACCTTTCTGTTTAAACCTCGTATAATATTTATATTATCAGACGATATAACACGTAATAAGACCTCTCCTTTTCCATCTACATTACTAATGAGATTATTATCGACTCCAAAACCAGAAAATATTTTTTTTATCTCATCTGCTCTATCTTGAGACAATGTCAAATTATAAGAATCACTTCCGCGATCATCACAAAACCCATAAATAGCGATGCGCTCTATTTCAATGTCTTTTAAACTTTGAATAAACAATACAAGTCTGTTTTTCTCTATTTGTGGGACATTAAATTGACCTGTTTCAAAATAAACAACATGAGTATTATCTGATTGCGAACTTGCTATCGAGTTTACCAATACAAACAATAAAAAAAGTATCTTCTTCATCTTATTAAAAATTGTCGAATGTTTTTTAAACAAACTTTACTTTAATATGCTATTATAAACCTCACGATTCATTATAATTTCTTGTGCTTTAAAGACTTCGTCGTTTGTAGCAAGAAAATATGCATACATTCCCTCCCTGTAAAAATAACGTTTTATTATTTCTCCTTCCAAAACAGCGCTAATTTCTGGCTCAAACTCCTCTATTAATTTTATTTTTGAAGCTTGAAGAGCTGTTCCTAAGTCTATAAAACGAGTGTCCATAACCTCGAAACCATGTTTAATTAATGAGTTTTTTAGTTGATTCAATTCATCTTGAACCCCTGCTATTTCGCTATAGTTTTCACTTAAACTCATCTTTTTAAAAGCTTCGAAGTCTCTTTTATTTAACTGAAAAGACTCTAAATTTTCAACAGTATTGTTGTGGTAATACTGATTAGAATATTCAAATACTAAAGGACTTTTTAACAACTTTTCAATAAACGGATTTGGTTTTTCTGTTCCTACAATTACATCAGGATTAATTCCTCCTCCATCAAATACCGTTCGGCCGTTTTTTGTTTTAAAAGCAGCGTATTGGCTCTCATCATACCTTAAAGCGGATCCATTTTCGCCACGGTTTCTATAGTCTAAGGCCTGAATAGAACGCCCTGATGGAGTGTAATAACGTGATATAGTTACTTTTAATTGTGATCCGTATGGTAAAGGCATGGGACGCTGAACCAAACCTTTACCAAAACTCCTTTTACCAACTATAACAGCCCGATCTAAATCTTGAAGTGCCCCCGCAACAATCTCACTTGCTGAAGCACTGTTTTGGTTTACCAAAATAACCAATGGAATATCTAAACTTAAAGGTTGTTTTTGGGTTTCAAATGTTTGGTTGTAACTATCCATATTTGATTTTGTAGAGACGACCAACTGCCCCTTAGGAACAAAAAAATTCACAATCTTAACAGCCTCTTGAAGTAATCCACCAGGGTTATTTCTCAAATCTAAAATAACACCCTTTGCTTCATCTATAAGTAACAACTTTAAGGCACCCTCAACCTCTTTTGAAGCTGTTTTAGAAAATCGATCCAACGCAATATAACCAACCCCATTTGTGAGTAGTTTATACACAGGAACTGCTTTTGGTTTTACATCTTTTCGCCCCACGATCACCTCTGTAGTTTTTCCTTTTCTAAGGTAAACAAGCTTAACCGTTGTATTTTTTTTCCCATTTAAAAATAGCGTTGCACTATCCTCTAAGTCACCCACTGAAACACCATCAATTTTAATAATTTCATCTCCAGCTTTCAAGCCGACCTTATCCGCGGGTAAATTTTTATACACCTCTACAATGACTAATTTGTTTTTACTAGTGTTGATTGTTGCCCCTATTCCAACATAAGCTCCTGATTGATTTATTCGAGCTTTTTCCACATCTTGTTCGTTCATATAGGTGGTGTAGGGATCCAGATCTTTCAACATCTGTTTAACACTCTCCTGCATTAAAGCTGCAGGGTTTGTTTCATCCACATAATTCATATTTACCTCCTTAAACAGTGAGGTGAAAATATCTAACTGTTTGGCAATTTCAAAATAATCAGTTTTATAGGCTGTGGTCGAAATAAAAACCAACGCAATAATTCCTGCAAACACTCCCCTTTTTTTTATATCAAATTTCATTTTGTTCTTTTTTATTGAAACGTTTGATAAGATACTCAAACTGTTTTTCCAGTTGTGGAGTATCGGGCATTTCTTTGCCAACATATAAAACCATCAACGTGTAGTTTGATTCCATATAATCCAACACACCAGAAAGTTGTTTTTCTATAACTATTCTCAAAAGGCGTTTTATACGATTGCGATCCACAGCATTTTTAAACTGTTTTTTGCTCACAGAAACACCCACCATGTTTTTGTCGTTACTTTTTAAATAGACCATTCTTAAAGGAAAAGCACCCACCGAAACCCCGGTTGTGAACAGCTGCTCTATTTGCTTTTTTCCTTTTAAACGTTCCATTGTGTTACAATAGTTTAAGCTGATTATTCTCTCTATTTATATCTGCAGTCGATTTGTTAACATCTACAGTAATTGAATCAATTTGTGATGGATCTACATCTATAGAAAAGCTGTACTCCGGATACGCCCAAGCCCAATCTTTTAATAGTATTTCACTACCCCTAAGCGGTCTTTCGCCTCGCATCATCTGTAAAGGAATGTAATACTCTTTTAAACCCCCATCTTTCGTAACAATCTGTACCTCAACAGGCATGGGCATTAGCCCTATACGCTCAAGTGTTACAATTGTTTGCCCAGCTGCAGCAACGGCGTTTTTAACACTATAATCAATTGTATTTGTAGTTTGTGTCCAGTCCGTCAAAAACCAATCTAATTCTAATCCTGATGCTGTCTCTGCACAACGTATAAAATCATTAGGAGTAGGGTGTTTAAACGCCCATTTGTCATGATATTTTTTTAAGGTTTTCCAAAAATTTTCCTCCCCTATAATATATCTCAGTTGCGCCAAAACTAGCGCCCCTTTACTGTAAGTTGAAATACCATAAGCTGCATTATAAACAAAACGATCTGCATGGGTACTCATAGGCTGCTCTTTTCCGCTTTGTGCGAGCCTGAAATAGCGATCGAAATTCCTTTTCATAGGTTCTGAAGTCTCTATGCCAAGGATGGTGTTTTCAATTAAGGTACAAGTGTATTCTGCAAAACCCTCGTCGAGCCACGGGTGTTTACTCTCGTTAGAAGCCATCAAAAACTGAAACCATGTATGTCCTATTTCGTGCGCAGTGACCCCTACCAAACTTTCAAAACTGCGCTCTCCTGTGATAAGCGTACACATCCCGTATTCCATACCACCATCACCGCCCTGAATTACCGAGTATTGTTTATAGGGATATTTCCCTACGTTATTGCTGTAGTATTGCATTATTTCACTTGTAGGCTGTTGCAAGCCTTTCCAATGTTTTTTGTATTTACGTTTTAAAGATTTCTTATACAAAAAATGCAACATCGGTCCATTGGGAACCTGAAGGGTATCGTGAACAAAATTTGGATCCGCAGCCCACGTAAAATCATGAACATTTGGAGCAACAAAATGCCATGTTAACAAGTCGGAATCACTTTTTGTGTCTTTAATTCCATAGCCATGTCCAATTTCATTAGGGTTTTGCAAGTATCCTGTCCCCCCAACAGTGTAGTTTTTATCCAGCGTCAGTTTTACATCAAAATTACCCCACACCCCATGAAACTCTCTTCCAATATAAGGGTCTGCATGCCAACCTTCAAAATCGTATTCTGCTATTTTTGGGTACCACTGTGCCATTGAGAGTGCTACCCCTTCCTTACTGTTTTTTCCAGCCCTTCGGATAACTGGTGGAACCTGTCCTTCAAAAACCATCTCAAATACTGCTGATTCCCCTGACTTGATCGGTTCGTTTAACTCAACTTCTAACACTGTTCCAACAACAACATAGCTTACCGGCTTTTTGTTTTGTGTCAAAGAAGCGACGTTTATAAACCCAAAATCTTCTTTTTGAAGTTTGCTGATTCGATTTCCAACCCTAGGGTCTGCATCTGCTATGGTAGAAGATCGCACATCCATTTCACTTCCAGGTTGAAACGCATTATAAAATAAGTGGTAAAACACCCGTTCCAAGTCCTCCGGAGCGTTGTTTGTATAAATCAGTTTTTGACTACCTCCATAATTGAACGTGTTCACGTCCATTTTAACATCCATCGTGTAGTCCACGTGTTGTTGCCAGTACTCAAAATTATTTTGACTTTCTAAGGGAGCTAACCCCATGCAAAAAAAGAGGATATAAAAAAAGTGTTTCATAGCAGTATAATTATTTGGATAGTTTTGATGCCATTATTAATGCGTTATAAGCGTTCACAATCTTTCCAGATTTTGATAACTCAGAAAAATCAACAACCGTTCCATTTTCTAAAGCCATTTTTTTATTAATCGAAATCCCTGAAGTTATTAGGATATGTTTTACTTGTGCCGCGCTCAATTTGGGATATTGAGAGAATATTAAAGCAGCTACTCCTGCTACCAAAGGGGCAGCCATAGAGGTGCCACTCGCAAATTCGTAACTATCCTCAGGGTAAGTAGAATAAATTTGAGAACCTGGCGCAAAAACATCTACGGTGTTTTTCCCATAATTTGAATATTCAGCAACTAAATCAGAGCCGTATCTTGGACCAATCGCACCTACCTTCAAAAACGTGTTTGAAACCTCAGCGCCATTATTTATTTGATCATTTGGAAAGTAATTTATTTGATCGGTGTTTTCACCATCATTTCCTGCTGCTGCAATAATTAATACATCTTTCTTAGCTGCATAAGCAATAGCATCTCTGACCCAATCACTGTGAGGTGAAAATTGTTTTCCAAAACTCATGTTAATTACTTTTGCTCCGTTATCAACAGCGTAGTACACGCCTAAAGCGACATCCTTATCGTACTCGTCGCCATTTGGCGTGTTACGTATTGCCATTATTTTAATGTTATTAGCCGTGCCGTTTATTCCAATTCCGTTGTTCCGTTTTGCAGCGATTATACCAGAAACATGAGTTCCATGGGTGCGCCCATTTTTTGCTCTAACATCGTTGTTACCGTAATTTCGGTCGTTTAAATTATCTGGGTTGTCTCCAACAATTGCTCTCCCATCAAAATCAACATTTAGATTATAATTCAAACGCTTATTAAATGTTTTTAAGCCTTTGTTTAGATCTTTCATCAACGCTTCGATGCTATCAAAGCCAAAACCATAAGACTGCTTAATGATGTTCACATGTTTAATCAACTCAAAGTTGGGCGTAATAATTCCATCAACTTCTTCCTTGGAATACACAGGCTTTTTAAGATATTCCGCGACCGCAGCATCAGCCTGTGTTAGCTGTTCTAAAATGTCTTCATATTGTCTTTTCAAACGGCTGTTACTTTCGAGCTCATCCGAAAGCAGCTTTTTTGCTTCTAAATACCGAGGATTATTTGTGTTTCCACTTGCTACTAATCGTACATATTCTAATTGTTCGTTGTTTGCTTCTCCTAAAAAGTTCCAACCATTAACGTCGTCCACATAACCATTAGCGTCGTCGTCTTTTCCGTTGTTTGGAATTTCATCCGAGTTTATCCAAATATGGTCTTTAAGGTCTTCGTGATCGAGATCGACCCCAGAGTCAATAACCGCTACAGTTATGGTTTTACTTTTTGGCCTTACCAGTTCTTTGTAAGCTCTATGCAAACTTACTCCAGGGATCGTATCTGTTTTGAAGTCTAAATGACTCCATTTTTTTTCTTCTGCTTCTGTAAGTTCTGTCACTTTAAGAGCAATCAAATCAATATTTTCAATTGGCGTTGATAAGACGGCAGATTTAGACCCGCAACCTAGAAATAAAAAAGTCACTAAAAGGCATGAAGTACTTTGAAGTCGTTCGTGTAGGGTTTGTTTCATTTTTTAGATTAAAATAGAGTGTTAAACTTATGAATGGCGTTGAGGCGCACTCCTTTTTCGGTGTGCTTGACGGTGATTAATTCGTTTTGAGCGTCATGTTCCAAAAATAAAAAATAATTATGATCTGCAGCTAATGTTAAAAAACGCTCTTTTTCGTCTAATGTTAATAATGGCCTTGTGTCATATCCCATGACAAATGGAACAGAAATATGTCCAACCGTAGGCAATAAGTCTGCCATAAAACAGATGGTTTTTCCTTTGTAAGAAATCATTGGAATCATTTGCTTATCTGTATGTCCGTTTGCAAAAAACACATCAAACCCCAACTCCGTATTGTGTAGAATATCTTTATTAGGAACAGGAATATGTTTTAAGCGTCCACTCGCTTCAATAGGCATAATATTCTCTGTTAAAAATGAAGCGCGTTCGCGTTTATTTGGGTGTATTGCCCATTTCCAGTGGTCTTCATTACTCCAAAAAGTAGCATTTTTAAAGGCTAACTCATACCCCGTTTTGTCTGAGTTCCATTGTACACAACCGCCGCAGTGATCAAAATGTAAGTGAGTTAAAAACACATCTGTGACGTCGTCTCTACAAAACCCATGCTTAGCAAGCCCACCATCTAATGAATCTGTTCCCCACCGGAAGTAATAATTAAAAAACCGATCACTTTGTTTGGTTCCCATCCCAGTGTCAATCAAAATCAAACGGTTTCCGTCTTCGATTAATAAGCAACGAGATGCAATGTCAATCATGTTATTTTTGTCGGCTGGGTTTGTTTTGTTCCAAATGGATTTTGGTACAACCCCAAACACCGCCCCTCCATCCAATTTAAAATTACCGACATTGACTAGGTATAGTTTCATCTCAAACCTTGTTTATGATTGCGTTTAGTCGTAATCCAAAGTCTAACAATGCTTTTATTTCTTTAATACTTGCCATGCGTTCTTTGCTAAAAACTAACAACCCATCTTTACTAGATTCTATGTGGTAATAGGCATTACTTTCGAAAAACAGCACAAGCTCATCATTAAAAAGTGATCGAATTTTGCTTTCATTTTCACCCCTTAAGTAAAACCGTTTTGAAAAATCAGCGTGGTTTTTGATGTCAATGTCTTTGTAACCAGTTAGAGCGTATAATCGCTCTAACAACCCTTCTCGATCTAATGTAAACACAGGGACATTTGAAGATGTTTTAATGTGAAGCATGGTCGATCGTATAACTTCTTTGGCAATAAACTCTCCTTCCGAAAAGGTGACGTCAAACAAGTGACATGGACTATCTTTTGCTGAAAGTTGATTAAAAACATGTTCAACTTTTTTAGTTTTAAAATAGATGAAGTTTTCCAAAAATGTGCTAGTTCTGTGTTTTAATGGGTCGAAGCGAAGCCCAAAATCATTTGCAACCTGTTCTAGGTTGTTCTGACGTTTTGTTTTATTGTTCGTAATAATATTTTGAATCGGCAACAAGCGTCTCAAAGCAAAGGGATGCTCTGATTTTGTGCCTAAAATATCCAAACCAATCACGCCAATATTTCCTCCTTTTTTGTGAAATAGTTCTTGATAATCATGAACATTTTCCATTACAGAATGGTCCACAAAACCACATAACGAAAAATCTAAGATGACATCGCTTTCTTCTGGAATTGCTTCCAACTTACTTTTTAGCATATTGAAATTCAGAAAGCTACAAAAGTGTTTTACACTAATAAAATAACCGCCGTTCTCTTCTTTAAACATTAGCACGTTTGGCTTAAGAATGTTTTTTACAAACAAACTCAGACTTTTTGTAACTACAATATGAATAACAAACGTTGCAATTAAGCCTGCGACTATACCAGTAATTAACCCAACTTTTAGGGTTACAAATAGAGTTGCAAAGAAAATGATCAGCTGTTCTTTTCCTATGGTAAAAATACGACGCACGACATCTGGAGACGCTAATTTGTATCCGGTATATACAAGTATTGCCATTAAAGCAGTTAGCGGAATTCTCGTGAGTTCTGTACTAAAAAGTACAATAAATAGCACCAAAAATAAGGCATGAAATAAGTTTGAGGAGCGGTTGCTTCCGCCATTGTTTACATTCACGGAGCTTCTTGCAATTACCGTAACTACATTCAAACCTCCTAAAAACCCACTTACTACAGTAGCAAGTCCGAGAGCTTTAATGTCTTTATTTACATTAGATCGTCTTTTGAAGACGTCTAATTTATCGACAGCCTTAATGCTAAGTAACGATTCTATACTGGCAATTAAGGTCAACGCAACAACGCCTGACCAAAATGAAAGCGTTCCCATCATATCAAAGTTTGGTGAAGGGATATCAGTTATTATTTCCTGAATGTTTGGAATACTAGGAATCATGTAAGCTGCCGAAATAGGGTTTGGTGTTTTTAGAATAAACTCATAATAATAACTAAACCCAACAGAAACAATCACAATCCACATTGGCGCGGGTATAAGCTGAAGGTATTTGTTTCGAATCTTTGAATAAAACACCATTATAGCCAAACTAATTATCCCCGCAATTGCCGCATAAATTAATCCTCTGTCTTGATAATTTACTACTGTAATTAAAGTGTTTGGTATTTCCAGCAAGTAGTCAATCCCATTTTCTCTAGTAATTTTGTTTCCAAGCATAATGTGAAACTGTTTTCCTAAGATAATGAGTCCAATAGCTGCTAACATCCCTTGAATTGCTGACGACGGAAAATAATCTGCTAACTTTCCCAGCCTTAAAAACCCAAGTATAACTAAAATGATTCCAGAACAGATAATTGCCGCATAAGTTGCAGTGAGCCCCAGTGTTGTAATTGCTATTAGAACAACGCCTACAAGCCCGTTTCCAGGCCCTGAAATAGTTACAAAGCTACCACCCAAAATAGAAACAATAATACCACCAACAATTGCCGTGATAACCCCAGCAATAGGAGGCGCTTCACTCGCCATTGCCAACCCTAAACCCAAAGGGAGTGCAATAAGACTGACCACTAGGCCAGAAAACATATTTTTAGGTAAGGTTTTTATAAATCCCACAAATGGAGTTTCTTTTGTTCTCATTGTACAATTAATACATCGGTTGGTAATTCAGTTAAAATATATTCAATATCATGTGGGAATACACGATCCCAAAATGTCATTTTGGAGGGCGCATTCATCACCAAGAGATCTGCTCGCGCCACCTGTGCGTAGTGCCCTATTGAATAGCCTCGTTTTCCAAAAATGGGTTGAGACTTTATGGTTATTTCTTTTGTATAATCTGATGGGATTGAATCCAATACTTTTTTTACTCGCGCTTCTTCTCTTAATCGTAAACGCTCTTTGATAATGGTTGATTTTCGTAGTGATTTGTCGTCATCTACTTTTACACTTACTTCTTCTTGGTCAATTTCCTCAACAACTGTGATTTTTCCAACCCCTAATTTGTGACCGACCAAAAATGCGGTAGTTACCGTTTCTTGTGTTTTTGGATCTTTTAAACCATTCACAACAATATGCTCACAAGGGACACGTTTTATAGACGGATTAATTAAAAGTAGAACGGAGCAGCTAGCTTGTCTCGTAATTTTCCGTGCTATAGACCCGAGATAGTATTTTAAAAAATTCTCTTTTTTAAGGGCTCCAATAATAAGTAAATCTATCTTTTTTTCTTTTGTTGAAGATAGAATGACATTTACAGGGTCTCCAGACTTGAAAAACAATTCATATTCTAAGCCTTTGTTTTCGAAAGGGCTTAAAAATTTTGTAAAGGTTTTTGATTTTTCCTCGGAAGCTTCTCCAACATGTATGAGTACTAATTTACTCTCGAAACGTAGAGCTAAGCGTGCCGCCTCATTAATGTTAGCCTCTAGATTTGGAGAAAAATTAACTCCAATTCCGATTGTTTTAAAAGTAATAGCGCTCAATCAATTTTATGTTTAAAGATTATCCTGAAATATAAGACTTTCTTTAAAACTACAAAAACCAAAAATCAGATTAATCGTTGAGCTTAAGAACAGCCATAAATGCTTCTTGAGGAATTTCAACACTTCCGACCTGACGCATTCGTTTTTTACCTTTTTTCTGATTTTCTAAAAGCTTTCGTTTTCTTGAAATATCGCCGCCATAACACTTGGCAGTGACATCTTTACGAACCGCCTTCACAGTCTCTCTAGAAATAATTTTTGCGCCAATCGCCGCTTGAATGGGAATGTCAAATTGTTGTCTTGGGATGAGTTCTTTTAGTTTGGCACACATTTTTTTGCCTATAGTAACTGAGTTTTCTATGTGAATTAATGC
>Ga0228662_1001100_pt1 | contig 11700 bp, 9 predicted proteins | sample 76DmetaG_FD_183173 | JGI IMG/M metagenome (GOLD analysis project Ga0228662, IMG submission 183173) | Seawater microbial communities from Monterey Bay, California, United States - 76D | ecosystem: Environmental > Aquatic > Marine > Coastal | place: USA: California | collected 2016-11-10
TTAGAAAAGCTGGCACTGTAGTAGGTGGCATTAGTACATGGAACGATCATATAGGTCTTTTCCAAGGGGGTACTCGACTTGAGATAGACGATGGTAATGATTGTATTTTCTTTACCAACAATTCTGTTGGTGGAGCCAGAGACAATACAACGAGTATCGGGAAATCCAATGCACGTATTAAAGACCTCCACCTGTCTGGCTCTATTGAAATAGAAAACGGCACAGGCAATGTCGGCGTTGGTAAACAGGCGTTAAACTCTAATACTGGCACGCAAAACACTGCGGTGGGCAAAGACGCATTAAATCGAAATACAACTTCATCTTACAACACAGCCGTGGGGCTTAATGCAGGATATTACGCCACGGGTGAAAAGAACACATTCATTGGTCACGATGCTGGTTCAGCGTCTAGTTTTACTGGTAGTGGCAACACCATCATCGGGCGTTACAACGGCAACCAAGGCGGCCTAACCATCACTTCCTCAAGCAACAACATCGTGCTGTCGGATGGGGATGGTAATCCTAGGGTTCGTGTCACGCCAGCAGGAGGGGTTCAAGTTGGAGTAGCCACCGCAATAGCATCGGGTGATGCCGCTGAATGGAATATGATGAACGGCTCTTCTGGGGTTTTTCATAGGTTCCTGTGGGCTAATACTACAGTCGGCTCCATTACTATAAACGGCTCTGCTGTGTCATACAACACTTCCTCGGATTACCGACTAAAAGAAAACGTAGTTGATCTGACAGGCGCAACAAGTCGTTTGAAGCAAATTCCAGTTCATCGGTTTAATTTTATTTCCCACCCAGAAAGTACTGTTGATGGCTTCTTAGCACACGAAGTGCAAGCTATCGTGCCAGAAGCAATCACAGGTACACACAACGAGGTAGATGAAGATAGTAACCCTGTCTACCAAGGCATTGACCAAAGCAAGTTAGTGCCACTCTTGGTCGCTACAATCAAAGAACTAGAGGCACGGATCACTGCCCTAGAAAACGCATAATCAGAAAAGGATAAAGCTATGGCTATTACTTACACTTGGTCAATCTCCAACATGGAGCATGAAATATCAGACGGTGCTGTAATCATTGCACACTGGTATTGCTTAGGCACTGACGCAGATGGAAACTCTGCACGTTCTTATGGAACAACATCATACACACCAGACCCATCAGCCGCAGGGTTTATCCCTTATGCTGATTTGACTGAAGAAATAGTCTTGGGCTGGGTACACGGATCGGTGGACAAGGATGCCACTGAAGCTGCCATAGCGTCAAAAATCGACGCAATGGTAAATCCAACGACTGCTGACGGAGTTCCGTGGGCAGCATAACCTGAAAGGAGATCAACGTGACTGAAGACAAAAAGGTCATTACGATTGACGATGTAGAATACACTGAAGATCAACTGAGCGACACTGCAAAGATGTGCATAAATCACATCAATTCGCTAGACCAGAAGATCGGATCTGCGCAGTTTAACTTGGTGCAGCTTCAGATGGGCAGGCAGGGCTTCATGGCCGAGCTGAAAGCTGCCCTTGAGCCTGACGCGGAATAGCCGCGCAGCATAACGAAAACGCTAGGGGCAGCAAAACGCTGCCCTTTTGCGCATTAAATGGTCATGTGTTACACTGCGGCAAGCGCGCAACACCAACGAGGCAACGATGGCTCTGATTAGATTAGACGTACCCGCTGGGGTTTACCGCAACGGCACCGACTTGCAGAGCATGGGCCGCTGGCGCGATGCCAGCCTGATCCGTTGGATCGACGGCACGATGCAGCCGGTCAAAGGTTGGCGCACAAGATCCAACACCGCCACAAATGCCACGCCGCGCGGAATGCTTACTTGGTCAGACAATACCAACGCCAGATGGATTGCCACCGGCACATATAACAAGCTCTACGCCTACAATAGCTCCGGCGTGCAATACGACATCACGCCAGCTGGCCTGACAGCTGGACGCGAAGACGCCATAGCGTTTACCGGCTTCGGCGGCGGCTTGTTTGGCAGCTACGCATACGGCGTTGCGCGGCCAGACACTGTACGCATCCAGCCAGCTACCGCGTGGAACTTGCAGGCGTGGGGGCAATATCTGCTAGCCAACAACGAAGACGACGGCAAGGTTTACGAGTGGCAGCTAAACACCGGCGCGGTCGCCGCGCAAGTCGCCAACGCGCCTGTCGATAATAAGAGCATCGTCGTCACGGCTGAGCGCTTCCTATTCTGCCTTGGCGCTGGCGGCAATCCGCGCCTTGTGCAGTGGTCTGACCGAGAAGACAATACGACGTGGACGCCTGCCGCGACAAACGAGGCTGGCGACCTTGAGCTGCAAACCGAAGGCGAGATTATGGCGGGCGTTTCCGTGCGCGGCCAGACGCTTATTCTGACGACGCGTGACGCGCATGTCGCCAACTACATTGGCCCGCCATACGTCTACGGCATCGAGCGCGTCGGGTCTTCCTGCGGGTTGGCTGCAAAGCTTGCATACGCCAACGTGGACGTCGGCTGCTTCTGGATGGGCGTGCATGCGTTCTACGCCTACACAGGCGGCGGCGTGCAGGAGATCCAGAGCGACGTGTCCGACTACGTGTTTAACGACATCAACCGCGCGCAGATCAGCAAGGCGTTTGCCATGTCAAACGGCCAATACGGGGAAGTGTGGTGGTTCTATCCGTCCAGCGCGTCCACGGAAAACGACCGCTATGTGGCATATAACTACGTCGAAAATACGTGGTCAATCGGTACGCTATCCCGTACGGCGGGAACAGACGCAGGCACGTTCCGTCAGCCGATGATGGCCGACCCGTCTGACAATAAGATATACGAGCATGAGATCGGGTTTGAGTATGGCGGCCTGACGCCGTTTGCGGAAACTGGCCCCATCATGCTTGGCTCTGGCGATAACGTTGTCAGCGTGACGGAGATGATCCCCGACGAGAAAACGCAAGGCGATGTCAGTGCCACGTTTAAGACGCGTTTCTATCCCAACGGCACCGAGCGATCATACGGGCCGTTTAGCATGTCAAACCCCACCAGCATGCGCTTCACGGGCCGTCAGGTGCGCATGCGCGTTGACGGCGCACGGCTTGCCGACTGGCGGGTTGGCATAAACCGGCTTGACGCTGTTGCGGGTGGCCGTAGATGACGCAGCAGTACCGCGCACCAGAGCCGCAGGGCGATGACTGGAAGTCATGGGCGCGGCGCATGATGCTCTATCTTGGCCAGACGCGATCACCGCTTGTGCAGCAGACGGGCGACGAGAGCGCGGCAGAAGATGGCGTGCTGATGTGGGATCGCATAAACTTGTATCCTGTTGTCAGCAAAAACGGCGAGTGGCGGCAAGTTGTGCTGGAAGACGGCCACGCAGATTTCATGCTGACGTCAGACGTCACGCCTGTTGCCGCCAACACGGCGTACAAGCTCACATATGACGCGCCCAGCGGCAATGACGGCATCACGCAAGGCACGCCAGCGTCGCGCATTGTGTTCGAGGAGGCGGGCCAATATGTTGTATCGTTCTCGGCGCAAATATCATCAACGTCAGCCAGCACTGTTCACTTCTATTTCTGGCCAAGCGTCAACGGCACCAACGTGGCAAACAGCGGCATGACCACTGCGCTGCACCAGAACAACGCCACGCTGGTCACGTCGCGCACGCAGATATTCACGCTTGCGGCGAATGACTACTTGGAAGTGAATTACATGATCGACAGCACAAGTGGCTTTCTCAATTACACCGCAGCGTCTTCGCCGGTGCCAGCAATACCAGCGTCAACTTTAGCAATTACGAGGCTTCATGGATAAAGAGCTTGAGAGATGCCGCGACTGGATTGAGGCTGCTTTGGAGTATTCCGGCGGCACGCATGACTTCATCGACGTGGCCGAAGGTATATACAAGGGAACGATGCAGCTCTGGCCCACGCCGAGGGGGTGCATAGTGACCGAAATAGTGGTATATCCGAGAAAGAAAGTTTTAAACGTGTTTCTTGGCGGCGGCGAGTTGGATCAGATTTTAGAAATGCATGAAGATGTGATAGCATGGGCAAAAGCGCAAGGATGCTCTGCATTGACCATGACGGGCCGGTTTGGCTGGAAGAAACCACTGAAGGCGCATGGCTGGACGCCACTGCACGCCTCATATGTGAAGGAGTTTGAATAATGTCAGGCGGCAAGGGCGGGTCAACAACGTCATCAGTTACGATCCCAGAATACATTGAAGAGGCTGCGCGCCGTAACTTGGCAAAGGCCGAAGGCATCAGCCAGATTGGATACGTTCCATATTACGGGCCAGATGTTGCCGCGTTTACGCCGTTCCAGCAGGCGGGCTTCCAGCAGACCGCTGACGTTGCATCCGCGTTTGGCTTGGGGCCGCAGATGTCTAAGGCAGACGTCATGGGCGGCATGGCCCCGCCAGCGCAATATGCGGGCGGCGTGTCTGGCTACAGCGCCGCGCCAATGTACGAGCAATCTGTTGCCGAGCTTGCGGCGAGACGACCGGCGCAGAAAGAGTTTATCGACAGCTTCTTCATTGATCCCGTGACCGGCCAAGTCGGATCACGCGTCCAGCAGCCTGTTGACTATGGCCAATATATGACAGGTGCGCAGGAGCGTGAGCGTGATCGGCAAAACCAGCTGGCCGTCGCAAGAGCAGAATCCGGCGAATATTCCGGCCCGATGACGATGAACCCCAACGCATCGCCGTCAGACAGAGATAACGCCATGCAGTTTCACGCGACCCGCATGGGCCGTGGATCTGACAACTGGCAGACCGCTGACGAAATTATGTTCCAGCAGGGCAAGATTAACGCGGCTGGCTTCCCGATTGACGCGCAGGGCAATGTCATAGTCGGCACCCCCGAAAGCGTTGCGGGGAATATTGGAGACTTCTTGGCGGGAGGCGGCTTTATCGGTGCCGCTGGCGAGGCGCTTGGCATTTTGCCGTCAACAGGTGAAAAGATCATGTCTGCGGCGGGCATGTCTCCCGTAAGCATAGACGATCCGATGTTTGCGGGCGGTGCTGCTGGGTTTAACGACCCAGACGGCCCAAGCGCCGCGCAAATAGAGGCTGAAGCAAACATGGGCCTTGACCCGTTTGGCGGCGCTGGGAGGCCGATTGCCATCAGCGCCCCTGCCTCACCGCCGCCGATTTCGGTTGCCCCAAGCCCAGCGCAAATAGAGGCCGAGGCAAACATGGGCCTTGATCCGTTTGGTGGCGCTGGGAGGCCGATTGTCGGCGTTGATACCGCCCCTATCGTTGGCACAGCGCCGTCTGGCTCAAACATATATGCTCTGACGCCATCAGGCGATGGCTCATACACATTCAAGGGCGGCAAGGATGTGGAGGGCGGCTCGGCAGGCGGCGGCGGTGTGGAGAAGATCCTATGCTGCGCATATTACAATCTTGGCTACCTGCCGCGCGAAATCTGGCGCTTGGATCAGCGTTACGGTGTGTGGCTGCACCGCAATGATCCTGAGCTTATGGAAGGATACCACGCGTGGGCTGCTCCGTTGGCTGAGTATATACAGAAGGATACACGCGGGGCCAAAGTTGCTCGCGCAGTTATGTGGCCCATTGTTAAGGCGTGGGCGGCAGAGATGGCGCACAAGCAGCGCCCAGAGAAGTACAAGCCGAATGTGGTCGGCAAGATGATTATGGCGATTGGCGAGCCGTTTAGCCGCGTGTGCGGCATGCTCAAGCCCCGCGCAATACGAGGAGAAGCATAATGGCTGGACAAGGTGCAAAGGGCGGCGGTCAGGTCGCAATGCCAGCAGCGCAGGCGATGGGCGGCCCGCCGATGCCAAGCGCCGGAATGCGTGGCAGTTCAATTAGCAACGTGCCAGCGATACCGGTGATGCCAGCGATGCCAGCGAAGGGCGGCATATTCGGCCAGCAGCCACGCCCCATGCCGCAGCCAAGCCAAGCGCAATACGCGCCGCTCGCGCCGCAGGGCCAGTTTAACGTAAATCAGGCAGCGGCTGGCGCATTGCAGCAGGCAATGGGCGCGACGCAGCAGGGTCTGGGCTTCACGCCTATGGGCATACGCCCGACCGCCTACCGGCCATCGCAGATCGCAGGCACAAGCCTCGCGCCATACACCAACCCGTATGAAAGCCAAGTCGTGCAGCAGACGATGCGTGACATTGGCACCGCGCAGGAGCAGGCGCTAAATCTGCAAGGCGCGCAGGCGCAGCGTGCAGGCGCGTTCGGCGGCTCACGCCAAGGCATTGCCGAGGCAGAGACGCGGCTTGGCTACGGGCAGCAGGCGCTAGACGCCGCGTCAAGGCTGCGCCAGCAGGGCTACCAGACTGCACTTGGCCTCGCCGGTCAGGATGTCGGCGCTCAGACGGCGGCGTCGCAATTCGCGGCGCAGCAGCAGGCATCAGCTCAGGCGCAAAACTTGGCAGCGCAGCAGGCTGCAATGGGAACGCGTTTGGGTGCAGCTCAGCAGCTTGCGGGGCTTGGCCAGCAGGCATTCGGCACAGGGCAGGCGATCCAGCAGCAGCAGATGCAGCAGGGTCTACTGCAGCAGATGTTGCAGCAGTCGCTCATCGATGCGGCCAAGGCGCAATATGCTGGCTACACCGGCGCACCGCAGGCCGCGCTCGCAGCGCCATTGGCGGCGCTTGGGGCTACGCCAGATCAGTCAACGACAACGCAGTCAATGCAGCCGGGCCTGTTCAACTATCTGCAGCTTGGCGCAAGCATGTTTAAGCCTAAATCGTTGCCGTTCTGATGACACCAGAAGAGTTCTTCAAGGCCATGATGCCATACGCTCGCAGGGTAAGCGAGCGCACGGGTTTAGATCCGCGTCTGGTTTTGGCGCAGTCTGCATTAGAAACTGGCTATGGAAAATCTGCGCCAAATTCCAATTACTTTGGCATAAAAGGAGCGGGGCAAGTCTTCCCGTCTGAAGAGTTTTTTGACGGGAAGATGGTTGTGGAGCCGTCAGAGTTTAGGGCTTACGAGAACCCTCAGCAAAGCTTTGACGACTACGCCAGCTTCATCACTGGCAATAAAAGATATGAGCCGGTGCTGAAGGCCAAAACGCTAAGCGGTCAAATAGCTGCGATGGGCGCGTCGGGGTACGCGACTGATCCAAATTATGGCGCAAAGCTGTCATCAATAGCCAACATGATTGGTGAGGATATTTTGCCGAAAGGAAAAGACATGGCAACTCCATTCGATAGGGCGCGCGAAGAAGAGCTGCGCATGCAGATGCTGGCCAGCGGAACGGCCCCACAAGCAGCGCCACGCGCGCCACTGTCAGCGCTACGGCAGGATCGCCCGCAGGCAGCGGCAGCACCGCAGCAGCGCAGAAGCGGCTTCGGCGGCATCATGGATTACCTTGGAACGCCAAGCCCGACAACCGGCCTAAGCAGAGCGGAGCAATTTGCTGCGGCGCTCGATCCGCTTATCCTGCCCGAGCTGCGGGCTGGCGAGGCGATCAGGGCGCGCGGCACGCAGCGGCAGGCAGAAACCCGTAAGAACAAAACCGTCGAGTATCTGCGCAGGATGGGGTACGACGATTATGCTGACGCCGTGGAGAACGGGTCAATCGGCGCAAAGGATATTATGAATGCGCTGGTCAGTAAGTCGCTGGAGACGCCCACTAAAGTTTCTGCTGCTGAAGATAAAATCAGAAGGCTGATGGAGACTGGCCTTAATCGAGCAACTGCCATAGCAATAGCGGATGGGAGATTGACCACTAGCCAAGACCCGATAACAGGCCAAGTGCAGCTAATAGATAAAGGAACAGGCAAGGTCATCGCCCCAAGCGTGCCTCAATCGGTTGCCGCAGAGGCGGAGGCTGTTGACGTCGCCCCCGCAGGTCAGTTTGAGGGGCTTGATCCATCTGAGGCACTTGGGCTTGGTGGTTGGACTAAAAATGTAATCAATGTGGTCGGTGACGCGATTGGTGCTGGTCAAGCGTATAAAGAAGCTGGCGCAGTGTCATCAGCGCTTGAAAACTTGCAAGGCAGAACAATTTTACTGGCCGGTTTAGATGTTGCAGGAAAACCATCAAACTTTACAAGAGAAGAGATAAGGGACAGGTTTACCATTTCAGCCAATGAGCTGACAACTGGCTCAGATCGTGCTTACCAAAAGTCTCAGGAAATGGTTAGACTTCTTGAGGAAACTTACGCTGTCTATCAGAGAAATGCTCAAGGTGGCGGCGGGGCGTCAGTCCAGCAGCAAAAAGCCGCTATGGAGGCTTTGCCCTCCCTTAAAGCACTTCTGCGGGATTACAAGTCACTGCAAAATGCCTTTGCCGCAAAGATAAACCCAGCCTCAAGCCCCGCAGTTGATCCTGTTGAAATTGATTTGATGAATTCACTATTGCAGCAAGATGGGCTTGGATAATGGCAGACTTAACATTTGAAAATGCCTTGAAGGCCATGAGGATCGCGCATGACAAAGGCGACATGGAGTCGGCAAGGAAAATGGCCCGACTTGCTAAAACATTGCAAGCCGAGGCAGAGGTGCAGGCGTCTGTCGAAGAGGGTGATGGTTTTACCGCACAGATGAATAAATCCATTGCCGAAGGTGTTGGTGGATTAGTTGACTTTATAAACCCATTTGACGAATACACAGGCTCCGCGACAACTGGTTTAAAGAACTTAATGGCTGCGGGCGGGGTTAGAGTTGCTGAAGGCGAGGCAGAAGGTTTTGTGGAAAACCTTGGGGCGGGGATTGGATCTGCCGCTGCTGCCGCTGTTCCTGTGGCTAAAGGTGTGCAGGCTTTGCAGGCCGCGCCAAGCCTTATTGGGCAGGTAGCCAGAACAGTATCTCCGCAGCTTGCAACAACTAGCGGGTTTGCAGCGGAGCTTGCTGCTGGTGGCGCTGCTGCTACTGCTGCAGAAGAAGCAGAGCGTAGGGGATACGGCGAGACAGTTCAGCAAATCGCTGGCCTTGCGGGTGGCTTGACCCCCGCAGCAGTTGGCCCAGCATTAAGAACCGCCGGACGTGGCGCAGCGGCTGTTGCTAGTGCCACGCCTTTGCTTGGAACTGGAGTAAAAGCCACTGCCGGTGCTGTTGCGCCGTTTACGCAAGCAGGCGCTAGACGTTTGGCTGGGGAGCGTGTTCGTGAGCTTGCTGGCGGCAGGGAAAGAGCCATAGAAGTCGCTGGAAGAATTAGATCAGGCGATACTGAGCTTGGCTTGACGCCTGCCGAGCAAACAAACGAAGCAAGGCTTATTGAGTTGCAGCGCGCAGCAATGCAGCAAGACCCAAAAGTTGCAGAGGCAATATCACAGCGCCAGTTTGAAGCCGAAACAACCGCAAGAGAAGGTCTTGAGTTTGGAGGCAGGGTCGAAGACGCGCAGGCATTTGTAGCCCAACGCCAAGCTGAGTTTTCAGACACACTTGACAACTATATCGCTGCCGCGAGAGCATCAGCGCAAAAGAAAATACCAGCCTCAGAAACTGACTCAATTAAGGCCAGCAATATTGTTGCCGATCAGCTTCGCAGAGCTGAAAAGGTTGCCAAAGCAAATCAGAAAATGCTTTGGGATAAGATACCTGATGAAGTTGAGATGGATGTGTCTGGCATAAGATCAACCATTCAGTCCTTGTCTGAGGGGGCAACCCGAATAGGCCGCAAAAATATTCCGGCAGAAGCAAGTTTATTTTTAAAAGCTACTGCCGCTCAAGGCACTGACAGGGTAAAAGAAGTAAATTCTTTATACACAGCTATGCGTGACACTGCGAGAAATGCAGTGTCTGGCGACAAAGTGAATAGGGATCAAGCCAGAATAGCCAACCAGATCGCTGACTCTATCCTTGCAAGCCTAGATGACATTCGGCCAGATACCGACGTGAACAGAGCAATCGTTGAGGCCCGCACATTTAGCCGCCAGATGCACGACAAGTTTTCTAAGGGAACAACTGGTAAGCTTTTAAAAAGAACCGTGCGGGGCGAAGAAGCAACGCCAAGAGAGCTTACGCTACAAAGCACTATTGGGGCCGGTGGGGATAAAGGCTTCTTAGCGCAGCAGGATATTCTTGCCGCCGTCAGAAGCGCGCCAGACACGGGCGAAGCGACAAACGCTACTGCAAATTACTTGCGCAACATTTTTAATGAAAAAGTGTTTACTGGCGATCAATTCTCAAGATCAGCAGCAGAAAACTTTTTAACGACGAATAAGCGCTTATTAGACGAGTTCCCCAACGTAAGGTCTGAGATTGAGCAATCAATATCCAGCCAACAACGGGTTAGAGACGTTACAGATCGCGGCGCTGAATTGTCAAAATCTATAAAAGAAAGCACATCTGCTAAGTTTGCTGCATCAAATCCAGAAAGGGCAATAGACGCGGTTATATCTGCGCCAAACCCAACCAAAGCGATGGCTAATCTAATTGCGTCTGCAAAGAAAGATAAAACAGGCGCAGCGCTAGATGGTGTGAAACGAGCAATATCTAAGGCATTAATATCAAGGTCAACGAGGGTGCTTGAGGTCGCGGGCGAGGCTGGCGCTACGTCAGAGCTTCGCGGAACTAGACTGTCCGAGGCATTGAGCGACGAGGTGTTAGGCGGCATTGCCCAGCAAGCGCTGTCTAAGGGCGAAATGTCTAGGTTGCGTATAATTTCAAAAGAGCTTGAAAAGCTAGACAAAGCTAGGGTTCTATCATCCACCGGCAACACAATGGCGATGTTTAAGCCAAATGTTATTTCTTCTGTCGCCGGACGTATCCTTGCGGCGAGATATGGCGCTCAATTAGGTGGCGGCCTTGGCGGTAGCTTGCAATCAGCACAAATTGCGTCTGGCCGAGTTCAGCAGTTTTTAGAAAGCATTACGAATGCAAAGGCGCAAAGGCTGCTAATTGATGCCGTGCAAGACCCTGATATAATGAAGGATCTTTTGCTGGATGTAAGTAATCCTAAAAACTTTGCCAGAATAGAAAAGACAATGGCACCTTATATCGTTGGCGCAATAGCTGGAACTGAGGAACAATAACATGCAACCACAACCAAAAGATCGCCGCGAGATAGAAAGCATTGTTCAGAATGCGATCAGCGAGGCCGTTGATTTCGTTGAAAGCGAGATCAGCGAAGACCGCATCAAGGCGCAGCGCTACTACGACGGCGAGGTTGATATTGGCCACGAAGACGGGCGCAGCAAGGTTGTGTCAACGAAGGTGCGCGACACGATCCGCTCTGTGAAGCCAAGCCTGATGCGGATCTTCATGTCCACCGCGAGGCCGGTAGAGTTTATCCCGAAGGGGCCAGAAGACGTTGCATTGGCCGAGCAGGCCACCAGCTACATCCAGCACGAGTTTACGCGCTTGAACGGCTACCGCGTTCTAAACGACGCCTTCCAAGACGCCATGGTGAAGAAGCAGGGCATTGTGAAAGCGTATTGGCACGATTATCCCGTTGCGGAAATCTACACCTACACCGACCTGTCTGATGACGAATACACGTTTCTGATCCAAGAAGATAACGTTGACGTGATCGAGCATACGATGGAAATGTCCATCGAGGTTGACGAGATGGGCATGCAGATCGAGCTTCCTGTCCATTCGGTCAAGATTAGCCGCACTGAGATGAAGGGCGAGATGCGTATAGAAAGCATCCCGCCGGAAGAGTTTTTCGTAAACCGCGACTGCCGTTCATTTGATGACGCATATGTCGTGGCGCACCGCACAGACATGCGCGTCGGCGATCTGGTAGAGATGGGCTTCGATTTCGAGGTCATATCTA
>Ga0228662_1001104_pt1 | contig 11670 bp, 10 predicted proteins | sample 76DmetaG_FD_183173 | JGI IMG/M metagenome (GOLD analysis project Ga0228662, IMG submission 183173) | Seawater microbial communities from Monterey Bay, California, United States - 76D | ecosystem: Environmental > Aquatic > Marine > Coastal | place: USA: California | collected 2016-11-10
CAGCCTTACCTTTCTCAATACCTTTCTCAATACCTTTCTCAATACCTTTCTCAATAAGATAATCTTCGGCAGCCCTATTATCTCTAATACGCTTTAGTTCTTGCTCATAGGCTATAAGCTCTTGTTCCGTCCAATTAAACTGGTTCAATGCTTCATAGGCTTGGTTAATTACTATGTCAGAGCCGATTAGTTTTTTTAAGTCTTCCTCACTAGTATTTGCGGCATATTTGAAGAAGTAGCACCATTTTTCAATAATGGTTTCTAGTTCACTTATTTTATCCTTTTTGAATTTAGGAAGCTCAATAAAAGTAAATGAGAAATCTTGCAGATCATGCTCATAGCTATTTTTATCTAGTATTACATGGTCAGACTTATATTCAGCTTTATCTTTAAAAATTATGCAATCTGCAATAGCAATGAATATAACTTCCTTTAGGTGTTCGTATCTTCCGTCTTCACCAGAGCCACTATTTAGCTGCCTTGAATATGCTTTAGCTGCATAATATTGGGCTCTTTTCTCAAAGCCTTTCGTTGGGGCAACTTGCATTTCTACAATTATTTGCACTCCGTTTTTATCACGACAGAGTACGTCTATTATGCTTTGTTTCTTATAGGCAATTTCTGGGTCTTGGATAGGTGATAGAAATTCTACTGATTCTATTTGCTCACTGTCCTTTAGCTCTAGTATGTCATTAATAAAATGAATGAGAATATCCTTATGGTTTTCAGAGCCGAATACTCGCTTGAATGCTATATCGTTTTTTGGGTCTAGAAACTTTGATAATGCCATAAATTTTATACTATTTACAATGTATTAACATATTTTAACTGTAATGTCCCAGATGCTCTAATTCTTAACACAGATATATATATTCTATAATATGAGCATTTGAGTTTTTATTCAAACGAATTGGCAGCAAAATAATCAATTTTTAATTCAGTTTTTTTATCAAAAAGCGCCTTATATCACCCACCTGAAGGAAGGTGTTTTACGGCGCTTTTTGATAAACAATACAACTTTACAGCGCATGATGAAGTTAATAATTATTAGTTTATGGTTCAGGTTTATACCAATCTTTATCTAATATGTCCATTATCATATTTCCTCTTATTAGTAGATTGCAATATTCAGTAGTTTTAATAAAATTTTCATCAAATAAATTTAAACTCTTTTTAATGCAGTAGTTTTGCATTAAAAGATGATGTTGAGTTAGGTCTTTGTTATGTTTTAATGATGTTTTAAAGCACTCTTCCTTAGATAAACCATTGCTGATGCAATACAATACAAAAACATCATCTGATTTTGATTGTGAAGTCTGCAATTGATTAATTATATTATGAAAAACCAAAGCAAATATAATTAATAAAAAGCAAGTTAATAATTTAATATTGTTAAAAACAAAGTATTTTGTTGTGTAAAAATTTTGTTGAACTTTACTCATGATATATTACTCCATTTATTTTTTTATTTCTTTTTCTTCTTTAAATATTGCACACATCCTTCAGGCTTCATTCCTATTGTTTCACAAGACATTAAAAAAACGTCATCTCCCGTATGATTCTTCTTTAATAAGTGGCGCATAGGACTATCTTTGTACTCCTCAAGCAAAGCCTGTCTCTTAGCTTCTTTTGCCTCAAGTTTTTTCTGATTTTCAGCTTTTATTACAAATCCTGTACCTAAGCCAATTATTAAAACTGTAGCCATTAATGTTGTTTTATTGAATATTTTACTCATGATATATTGCTCCATTTATTTTTTATTTCTTTTCTCTTCTAGATATTTGAGGATGATTTGCCTTGGGTTATTGACCTCTACTTGTTGCAAATATTTATCTGTTACATAATTTGCAGTAAGTGCGGCAACACCAGAAGAAACGCAACTGGCAACAAAAATTACAATAAAAAAGCGATATAAACGCCGCCTTTCAATCTTATAGATATCTTTCAATATTTCTTGAATCTTGCTTTCTGTTTGCATAAGCGAACTATGGTGTTCCTCTACAATATTTGCATGATTACTTTCTAACTGCTCTATTCTTTTTGTATTGATTTTATCAAGCTCAATTGCAACTTTAGGTATGGTTTCCTCTAGTTGTTTATTTAGTTTAGTAGGGACAGATTGCAGCATGACATTATAGGTTTTCATATCATTTAGTTGGGTTTTTAGGTCAGCTGTTATTTTTTCAAACTTTTCATTAAATTCTTTAGTTCTAACTTCAAGCGTGCTGGCTAATATTTCTGCTTCTGTTTTTAATGTTTCTTTTTCACTCATAAAAAATACCTCTTAAATTATGTTAATTGTATAAAGTTCTGGTTCTTATCCTTGCCCCGATCTTCTGGGACTTGCATTTTAGAGAGCTTAACTTTTGGCTCTGGTAAGAATGTATAACATTCGCCAGTTTGCAAGTTACTAAGCTCACTATATTCTACTAATTCCTTCCTGTGCTGGTGCTCGTTGTAGCTGACTCCGTCCCTAAATTCATTCGCTCCAAAGCTGGTATTTTTCTGTTGTCTAGTAATGGTTTCAGTGCCACTCATGCTAGAGAATAATTTACCGATAGAGGTTTCTGTATTTCTAAAAAAGAACGTTGTGCCAAATTGTCCAAATATACTAGAACCTGCATATTGTCCGTAGCTATCATATAATTGGTTGAGGCTTTGCAGTGCTGCAATCACGCATACGCCGTATTTTCTACCTTCTGACATTATTGGTGATAAAGCTGGAAGATTGCCGAGCCGTGCTAGCTCATCAAGTACAGTCCATATTTTACGTTCCTTGTTAATGCCTATATCCATAATTTGAGTAAAGCAAAGCTCCGCAAGGCATGCAATTAATGGTAAGGTAATATCTCTGTTACTTGGCTTAGTAGATAAAAACAGCCATGCATTTGAGCCTTCTTTTAAGTCTCTGAAATATCTTTTGAGTGAGAATTTACCAGAAATTGCCCCATCGCTTAAGTAGCTTATTGGTCTTGTGCTAGTTGCAAGAGTTGATAGCACCGAGCTAGACATGCCTTTACTATCGTCAGTTAAGTATCTTGCTGCTGGCGTATCTATTAGTGTTTCCTTAAGTTCTTCAAGAGTAGCGTTGATTGTCAGGCTCTTTAGTGATTCAATGCTTCTCCTGTCATTCTTGGTTAAGTATTTAACACATTCATTAAAGACAATTTCTGCTGATTGCTCCCAGAACGGATCAGAGCGAGTCATGCTGCTTTTTCTATTGAAGCTAAATAGTATTTTAGAAAAACGCTCAAGCTCTTCTACATTGCTACAATCTTCAAAGAAGTTCCAAGCCTTGCCCCTTGCGTCCATTGGATTAAATATAATATCACCACGGCTTACATCATAGTATCTGGCTATCATTTCTCCTGTTTGGTCAATGATAATAGCTGGGTGCTTACGTTCTACTACTTGAGGCAATATATTATGTATAAGATTGGTTTTACCGCTGCCTGTTTGACCAGTAACTAAGAAATGCCTAGTTTCCATGTCTTTTACAAGTGGCATATTACCTATTTTAAAGGCACTAATTTTACGCAATGACTTAAGTTTTTTCTGCACTTGTTCTGGTGTTAGAACTTCACCGCTGCCATCTTTTTTCTTCTCGGTTTTCAAGTCCTTGCCGAACCTGCTAAGAACCATAAACACAATAAAACCAGCAATAGAGCCAAACCCAAGCGACTTAATAGCAAGCCTTCCTGCTTCTGCTTTCAATATATTCCATGCAGAAACGTATCTTTGGCAAGACAGAACGCTACTTGATAGCATATTTCTTTTTACGAGCCGACCATTAGAATAAGCGTCAATATTAGGAGGAGATGGTTTAATTGCTATTGTTGATAATGCTGGGTGAACTCTAATTGATACTTGAGCCTTGAAGTAAGTATATGCCCCGTCCAAGTCCAGATTACTATTTTTAGAATTATGCAAACTCCAAGCCATAAGCATACCAGCTATAGCCGAGACAAAAACTGTAGCCCTTAGCACCTGCCTAAACATTCTTACTTTATGTAAGAAGACTTGCCCGCCTCCGATGAAGTTATTTAGCATGCTCCAAACCTATTAATACATACAATTTATTTAATACTTGCGTTACAGTTTCATCATTAATTGAAGTAATTTTTGTTGCTTGCCTCTTGCTCCAGTCTAACGATCTAACCTGATCACATAATGCCACACCCTTTATTTCTTTTGTGTTTATTGCAACTTCAAAAGGATAGTTTTTTACTTTGCTTGTAATTGGAATAAATACCGCTAAATTGGTTTTTTCATTATAACGTCTTGGTGAAATAACAAGTGCTGGTCTTGTTTTAGTTATCTCATTACCAGTTCTTGGCTCAAAGTTTAACCAAACAATATCACTTCTTTGAGGAATGTAATTTACCATATTTCATTACCTTTAGTTTTATCATCTTCCCAAGTTTCATTATGAAGGTTAGAAGGGGTAATTTTATTTATTAGTGTATCTAGTTCTGATTGGTGCATTTTAATAATGATTTCTTTGTCTTTTACTGACACGTCTACCTCAGTGCCAGAATCAATATGTAATAATTTTGCTATTTTTTTTGGGAGTCTAATACCTAAACTATTTCCCCATTTTTTTACAATAATTGCCATAAAACCTCTTGCTTATTTGTATAAACTAGTATATACTATAATAAGTATTTAATAAACAACTTTTTACAGTTATAATCAATAAAACTATATGAGAGGCTACTATGCGCAACTTCATTAATGCTAGATTGAATAAGGATAATTTATTTAATGCTTTATTTTTTCTACTATTCTTTATGAGCCTTGCACTTGGATACATTGTGCCACAACCGCTAGGGGTTATTTTAGCTCTTGTAATGTTTGCCTCTGCTGTAATTCTAGTAAAAGTAGGTAGCCCTCTAACCTTTGATAAAGAGAAAATGGAATTTACTACTAGCCTTGGTAAGAAAACTAAAAATTCAGGTGTTGGTTTTATATTTTTATTGCTTATATCTTTTTTTCTTGCCGGTGGAGCAATGACTCTAATAGCTGAATTAGCAAATATTGATAGTGCAATTGCGATCAAACTTTTATTTTCTTTTTTCTTTGGTGCGTTTCCATCTTTATACTGCATAATTAAAAACCTCCCGATTAGTGTTTATTTCAAAAAAGAGGCTTGGACTTCTCTTGAGCTTACTGGTGGTAGCAGTTCTTCTTCTAGTCTGTTTTCTGACAATCGTACCAGAACTAGTATGGATTACTCCCATTTGCCAGAAAATATGTGGCATCGTAATAATTAACATTATTTATCCCCACCATTCTTAGAAGTTTTTACGTTAGGAAGTTGTGGGGCTTTGCTTTCGCCTTTCAAATACCCCTGTGCTTTCTGAGTTGAATTAGGACCGCCAACACCTAATACGTTTTGTGCAAATTTACCCTGCCCGATTCTATCCTTCTCATACTGGTCAACCTTATTATTCATACCCCTCTCAAGAGTAGTATTATGGTGTTCTACAGACTTAATTTGATTAGTAGCATTCTGGGTCATATCTTCTTTCTTGGTGCTGATAGTATCATTTGAGCCTTGTATTTTGGCTTTCATAATATTAGCGTCCAGTCCTTCATTTGCAGCTTTTTGCTGTAGCTCTATCTGACCCTGATTATTCACCTTACCTGAATGCTCATTATGGAAGTTATGACTATTTTGAGCAGCGTTATTATCTACAAGCTGACGGCTAGCCCTGACCTGCTGTAGCTCCTTGCTAGTTGCATCTTGTACCATGTTATTCCAGACCTTATTTGCTCTAGAGTCGCCAGTTTCAACCATTGTATGTGCTTGTTCCCTTGATACTCCGTACTCTTTCATTACTTGGTTTTCAACAGCGTGGGTCATGTCAGTTCTATCAGTAGCACCTTTATTCGCAACTGACTGAATGGCCATATTATAAGTTTCTACTTCCTCTCGTTTTTGAGATAGTGATTGCCCGTAGGATTGCATTTCATCATAGTTTGCCTTTGTTCCCTGCGACAAGCTCTGGTCTATGCTATCGTCTTTGGTATAATGCTCGTTTGAACCAGCCCTCATTAGAGTATTTAGGCGATGGTTAGCATTATTTTCTCTAGTAATGCCAGTGTCTTTTTCCATAATTTGATTACTAGCATTTTCAGCACTAACACCAGCATCAGCTTTTGCGCCTACGGATACTCCGAATCCAGCTTTGCCTTCAACATAAGTATTTACACTGGCACTTGCAGCTTGTCTCCAGCTATGCCCGTCCTTATCATGAAGTGCCACAGTATTATTAACCGCCTGCTGCATTGCTCTATCTTCTTCACTAGACATGTCAAAGTTCAGAGTTTCCCCTGCTGCCTGTTTTTGTGCTAGGTGCGATACTCTATCAGTAGTTGAGCTAATAGCTGCCGTTTTAGACTGGTTATAATGCTGCTCCATACCTTGCATTGACATTAAGCTCCCTTGATAACCTTCTGACAAGCTGGATTGCTTGGCATTTTCCATAAATAAGCCCCTTGAGCCAGAAGACAGATTTACACCTGCTCCGCTAGTTATAGCATTAGAGCCATCAGCAAAGCTCTTGATGATAGAGCCATCAGCACGTTGTACTTGCATAGCTCCTTCTTGGTGGGATTGATTGAAGTCTGTTTTAAAGCCTGACTTATTACCAAGGCTCATATTATCTTGGTTAATATTGTCAAAACTTCTATTGCCAGTAGTTACTTCACCTGCTGCCGTCGAAGCTGCATTTTGGCTTGCTCCTTGAATGTTGCTTGCTAAATGTACGAAACTAGCAACTCCGCCCTGTACAATTGCATAACTTAAAAATGGAATACTTAATTGTAGACCACTTGCAACTAAAACTATTGTATCTATGGCATCGTGTCCGCTATTAAAGCTAACAATACTTAAATTGCCACCTGTAATATTTGTGCCTTTTGTTTTGCTATATAGCTCAATAAATAGATTTAGAATGCTATTTAATGCTGGCCATATTTGCAGAGAAAATACTACAGCACAATATTTAAGGTATCGCTGCATGCCTCCTGCTAATATCATCAGTGGCACCATGAATATAAATGAAGCATAAATAAGAGCTTTCATAATATTTAAAAGTAATGGTAAATATTCCTTTGCAAGCTCCCCTGATATCTGCCAGTTGCTTTTTTGTAGTTGGTCGGCTCTGGTGTATCCGTATGTATCAGCATTATTGGCATAATCATACAAAGAGTTTATAAACATTAACTGAGTCATAATATCTGACGCACTCCCATTTACTCCTAAAGTGCTGCCGTAAGCTACTTCTAGATTCTTCATCAACATAGTATTTGCTTGTGCATTTATGTTTACTGGCACGCCTCTACTACCAGCAATACTGTAATCAGTGCCTTTATATTTGAAATTTAAAAAGTCTCGCTCTGACTTAAAATAATGTTTTAGCTGGGCTGTTGCTTGCTTACAGTTAAGGCGGGAAGGTTTTTGATTAACCATAAAGTCAACTAACCTAAATGTTCCAGCTTTTTGCGTCATAAAGCCGAATATATCATTGCTTCTTGCTATATCCTCAATGGTAAATCTATAGCCAATTTCAGCATCAACAACTACGCAGCGTTCTATATATTTATCCATGTTTCTAATTAGCTCGGGATTACTAAAACGCCAGTTTCTACTTTCTTGAACTAATCTTGAGCCGAATATTAAGCCATAATCTTTATATGGAGTGCTTGATACTGTAGAGAATGCCTGCTCAAAAATACTAGTAATTCCAGCACCAACAGCTTCAAGCATTCCAACTGGAAGGACGAAGGCATAGGGTAGATTAGTTACTAATTCCTTTTTGCCATTGATTCTATCTACTACTAATATGTCAGCTTTTGGCAAAAGTAATGAAGTAACCAACAACAGCATGCCAACTGTCTTTAAAAAATAATGCCCTACCAGCCCATCATTAGCTCTAACCCAGCCACTTATTGAATAATAGCCAGTAGAAATAATCGCCATAGTGTTAATCAATAACATGGCAAAGCCACTATCCATGATCATTTTTATACCATTTAGCACATAAAACATTGCCTCATGATGCCCGTATGTATGAACTGCGAATTGAATACCCATATGATTACCTACCTATATTTTTAAATGTTCTAACTATATTGACCTTTGATACTGTATTTTGACTACCAAGCCTCTCTTTAACGGCAACTATTGTGTGTAATTTCTTCATAGAAATATCTTTTTTATTGGCTAGTATTTGCTGGACGTTATCCACGTTGCGATTAAAACGCTGTATTGCTGACTCGTCTAATTGAGCCGTTTTAAGCTCGTCTACCGCTTCCTTTGCTTCTGCTAGCATTTTTTCCATGAAGTTAATAACCATGTCATAACAAATAACTTCCACAAATTCAGAAGTACCAGCAATCATAGCCTCTACTGAACGCTGACCTGATTTGCGAAGTTCTAACTCTAGTAAATTTATGATTGGTATTTGTGAGTATTCTATTAAAGCTTGTTCTTCATCAGTAAGCTCACCTTCATTTGCAATGACTTTTTCTAGTATGGATTTCAGATTGGTTGTAACTTTTCCGTATAAGCTGTCATTTCTAGAATTTATTACAGTGCTTTGTACAGTTGGCTTGAGGCATTTGCTTTGTTCATTACATACATATAGCTTAACTGACATGCTTTCTGCTGTTGGTTTGCCTATATAATGCTCTAGTAAATCCTCCTTCTCAATTAGTGAGGGTAGAGCCGATATAGTACTTATTTTACCTTCTTTGCTGCCAATAATACTGCCAGAGATAGACATAATAAGCTCTTTCATACCAGTTGGAGCAGAGCCGTTACCATGGCTTAGAGCCTTCCATACTAGATTAAAATTATCAGGCAGCATGGCTTTTAGCTCATCATCATCGCCAATCTCGCCGTACCTGTCTGGGTTGTCTTGGCATTTCTGGCTCGCTTCTGCCAAATCACTTCCACCTCTTGCTAGTGAAGATTTAGTAAGGCATTTTTGATTATTTGCGGAATTAAACTTGCTCATAAAACCATCAGCAATAGCCTTTGCCTGTTCACACTGACCAAAAGTCATGCCGTTTATATCTCGTGCTACTGATTCTAAATATGAAATAATATCCTCACATTGCGGACATGCCTGTTTTATCAACATTTTAGCTACGTAAGTACCAGAGCTTGCGGCAAGTGCTTTAAAGTATTTGGCAAATTCTTGACCTTTAATAAATGAGAACCCGCCCCAACGCAAATCACCAGAGCCAGTACATGGATCAAACTCCATACTTGGAAGCTGAATATTTAGTGGTTGTAATTCCATAGGACGTGGACCTCTTGTTATGATAGAGCCACCAGTCATATACCCTGCTCGCTGGTCATTTATGATTGCTCCCTTGTTAATGCTAGTCATTGAACCGCTACGACCTGCGTATTTCATGAAGTTGTCTAATCCACCAGCAGCTAAGGCGTTACTGCTGATAATTTGCATCAATATTATTAGAATGGCTTTGCGCATAATTATTACCTCTTTTTAACCTTTGCTAGTTCTTCGCTGTATTTCTGACTTAACACTATGCTTTCCTCAAGTTCAGACAGGCTCACATAGCCCCTAGCAATTTCAAATAGCTGGGTAGCGTCTTTGCTTATGGCAACAAGTGTCGGAGTGCTGGTAATACCTAATTTAGCAGCGATCGCTCCTGCACTACTCTCTAAGCTGGTAATATCAAGAGCATAGCCGTAATTGTTGGCAAACCTTGTAGCTATTGGCATAAAGCCTTTTGAATAAGGACAGTCATTATTTGCAAATAAAAGTAGGTCAAACTTGCTGCCAAACTCTTTAATAGTCGCTAGTTTTTCCTCTCCTGCTAGTCTGCGTTTGATCTTATTGGCAAATACATTAGTAGGCTCTTTATCATAATTTACTAACTCTGGATTGGTAAAATTAGCCATGTCGCTTGCACCAGAAAGGCGAATTGCACTACCATACATTTTGGCCTCCAGCTTTTTATATTTAATAATGGAAGCTCTTAGAACTTCATTAGGTATGTCTTCCCTATAACTAAGCTCTAGCATGACGTTTCTGGCATTATCTAATTCTACCTTTCTTGCCTCCATACTGGCACTCGCTTCTTCTGGCGTTGGTAATAAGTAGTTGTCATTCTGTTTTTGCATTTTTTCTTTTTCTTGAACTTCAAACCAGTAAAAGCCTTTATGCTTATTAGCTCCGTCATAGAAGCTAATATTTGCAGCATTGGCAGTAGTAGTGATAAGTAGAAATAGTAAAATTATTATCTGTGTCATTATTCCATCTCACTCAGTTCTCTTTTTAAACGTGATAGCTCGCTTTGAGCATTTGACTGGATTTGCCATAATCTCATAAGCTCTGGATACCAAGGCTGGTGTTTATGTTTTGTAATGTCATAGCGAGAATTACTATGCCTGTCTAAAAAAGCATAATAAGGTCTTACTGCTTGTTCGTATTTACTTTCAGCGAGGGCTATTTCTTGTTTTTTACGATTGATACGCTGTAGCTTCTCTTGTCTTTCAGCCTCTATTTTAGCCAAACGCTCCGCCTCGGCTTTACGCTGTTTTTCTGCTTCTATTTGGGCTAATTCCTCTTGACGCTCACGCTCTAACCGTTCTTGCTCAATTCGTTTTTCCTGCTCAGTAGGACCTAGTAGAGATTGATTAACACCAGCTAATTTATTTTCTACAATGGCTGGTCGTTCTTCATTAAACCTGCGAGTAGTTTTAAAAGCAGAATTTATACGATCTTCTACGTCTTCTATATCTGGCATTACTACTTTCTTACGGACTTCTGCTGCAACTTCCGAGAAATCCATTTTGCTAAAATCTACTCTAGATAATTCGTCTATAGTAAGACCTCGGCAATCTGGACTACTACCATTGTTGAAGCTTATGCTAAGTTGCTTTCTAGCTTCCACCTGTACGACTTTTTCAATTATGTTAGAGAAACAACAATAATGGTGTTTAATCAGCGTAGTAACACCTGCTGTTTTCTTCGACTCTTTAGCAGCGTAAACACATAAATTAGCTTGTCTTTTTTCTCCTAGTATTTGCTCGTCTTTACTGCATTTAGCGCCTAAATTCTTCCCCCAGCCCTTAGGAAATACCTTACAGCAATTATGATAATCTGCTGGCTTCTTAGTGCAATGCCTCCCCACTCCTTCAAATATTTTAAAATTGACGCCGTCACTTTTACCTTGCGCTAAAGCTCCAAGTTGGGCTACAGAAGACACCATATCAGCATCCATCTCATAAGACTTATCAAGGCAGTTGCCATCAATACAAGGTACGCCCTCACAGACTAAGCCTTTTTCACCTTGTTTATTTTCAGCACCATATCTAATTTCTTCACTTTCAACTACAGTCGGAGTCCAGCGTTTGCAACTAAATTCTTTCTTAATATTGACGCAATTGCCTATACTATCCCGCATCAAGCAATCACGTTGCCCCAGTGAATAACAATGACCATATTTATTGCAATCATTCTTACTTGGATAATTACATTGCTTGACATAAGCCCACTCCCAGCAAGGACGACTTACCTTAAAGCCTTGCACTTCTCTCTCACCAGAAGAAACGCAAGTACGAACAGCATCACTGCAAGGATAGCCAGAATTAAAACGTCCGCCAGCAGAAGCATAGACGCTATA
>Ga0228662_1001107_pt1 | contig 11662 bp, 8 predicted proteins | sample 76DmetaG_FD_183173 | JGI IMG/M metagenome (GOLD analysis project Ga0228662, IMG submission 183173) | Seawater microbial communities from Monterey Bay, California, United States - 76D | ecosystem: Environmental > Aquatic > Marine > Coastal | place: USA: California | collected 2016-11-10
CCATAAGTATGTTGTTGTCGAATCATAACAATCCGACACAGAAATCGAATCAACAGTAAATGGACTATTAACACAAAAAGAATCTGGTTTGACATTAAAATATACTTCAGGTTTGCTTGCTACTATATCTACTAAAGAAAAAGAATCAACACCACAATAATTACTATCATGAAGTGTAATCTTGTATAACCCTGAACTTAAAAACTTTATTGAAGGATTTTTTGACCTTGCATTCGTGCTATCAATAAAAGCCCAATTTGGTGAAGATGGAGAACAATTATTATCAATCCCACTAACACTCCATTTAAAAGATGAACTGTCGCAATAATTTAAAGATGTATATGAGCTTGTAATTTGAATGCTGTCTGTATTACACAAAAAACTATTTGAAAGCTCAAAAGAAGATTTTGGTATAGGTACAACACAAATCTCCTTCTCAAAAGAATCAAGACCACAATAATTGGCTAAGAAATACTTTATGGTGAATGTTCCCACTGAATCAAAGCGAACTTGTATATCTTTTGTACCATAAAAAAGAGGGCCAAATCCATTTAAGCCCAGAGTACCCGATGTCACATTAACGCCTGTCATAGGTTCAATTGTCCAAAACTTTTTCAAAGACTGGTCACAACCTTTACCAGGTGAAGAGGGATTGATAGAAACACCTGTTGAATCTGATCCATTAAATGACATGATGTTCCCCTGACATATTTTAGGGTCCGGAGTATTTGTAAAATAAGCATTGGCCCCGTCATTAATATGAATTGGATAAGCGGCAGCATATGCAGAAGCACACTGATTAGTAGAAACTACCTCAAGATAGAAACCATTTGGGATAGTATTGGCTAGGTAACCACAGGAAGTTTCTATAAAAGTAAATACATAAACACTATCAGGCATCCCAGTTTTAGGATGATAATAAATAGAGTCAACGAAGCCAGGATAATTAGAGGTTATTCTATACTTTGTTCCTGGTACATTAGGATTGAAAGACGTATCTCTATAATCTATTTTGAATGGGAGTGTATATGGAGAACAATCTGTAGTATTCCCAGTAGTTGTTACCCCAATTATAGGGTTACTTCCATGAAAAACAGTATCCCTAATAGAGTCTTTACATCCATTCGAGCCAGTAACTTCATAATTTAGATAATAATATCCTTGTACCGTATATGTATGTGATGTTGTTCCTTGATAACCATAATTTGATGGTGTTAAGTTTGTCGATGTACTATCGCCCCAATCAATCGTATATGAACTGTTGCTACTTGTAGTTGTAGAGAAATTCATCAAAGTGAGTGTGTATGGTCCTCCCACAACACAATTTGTATATGGCTGCGAACCAGATAATGAGGCATTGAGATCCAAATGAGTAGTTGATGGTAAATTTTTTACTGACACCTTAACCGTATCGTATAATCTTCCCGAGGGATAAGTGACCATTAAGTAATAATCAATAGTTGAAGTTGGGCTTACAGTTGGTGTCGAATCTGTAGAAAACACAGTAGCTGATGCAGATGAAGTCCAACTAAAACTAATTGGGCTTCCTGTAGCAACTGGATTCCCCCCTAATTTAATAGAAGCTCCAGAACAGAACGAAGTATCAGTTCCTGCATTAATCGTTTGAGCATTTGTGCTGTTTTGGATTAGTACAAAAAATGATAAAAACAGAAAATAATGAGTAAGTTTATTACCGATTATTTTTCTAAGCATCAATAGATAGAAATTTCTTTTGATAAGCATTTAGATTGTTATTGATTAAAATTTAGTTATTAGAATCAAAGATACACTTGTTTTCATTAAGTACCTTAAGAATTAATATCAAATTGAGCGGTTGCATAAATATAGATGAGATATCTCATCTATACTTATTTTAGACATAAATAAAATTGTTATAATTTTGTTACAATATCTTAAGTCATAATGAAGTTACGAAACGTTTATCACAACTCTGTAGTAAAATATTTATCTGCAGTAACTTTAATCCCTCTATTATTCACAAATTCTTTATATGGACAGTGGTCGAACACGAATTATCATCTGTCATTTAATCAAGGGAATAACGTAGACCAAAGAATATCTATGAATAAGCCAAATAGTCTATCAAATGGGAAATCTCCATTCACTATTGAAACTTGGGTGAGATTAGATGGTGGTTCTTGCCCAGATAACAAACCAACATCTAACGATGCTTTCGTATCAATTGGAGACCATAAATCATCTCATCAAGGGGCGTTTGGTGGGGCAGAAATTGGTATTCAAGCGTGCTGTAAGCCAAGTAACGGTGGCGAGCCTGTTTTTGGAAATTCCGCTGGGTTAAAAAAATTCTATTTTGTTGTAGGTGATGGTAGTTCAAATAAAGCAATTGTCTCTAGTGATCTTAAACCTAATTGTAATCAATGGTATCATATTGCAGGTGTGTATACTGGTACCGAAATAAAAATGTACGTTGATGGTGTATTGCAAAGTAGTACTAGTACTGTGAGCTACTCTGGTAATGTAAATTTTCCTAATGACATGAATTTAGGTAGAGAGGCTGTACCCACTGGTTCCAAACAAGGTTATTTAGATGGAGATTTGGATAACGTAGCCATTTGGAATTCTGCAAAGACTTACACAACCTCTAATTATGATGACCCAATTACTCACAATTCTTCAGATTTAATTGACTATTATCATTTTAATCAATCAAGTCATTCTTCCACCTCACCACCTTTGGATGCAAATTCGAACTCTGGGAATGTTGTAAATAATGGTTCCAACGTTAATGGCGTGACTTATGTCGGTACTGGTAGTGGTGCTCCACTCCCCGTTGAGCTTTTATATTTTGAATCACAACTTGCAGCCAATCATAATGTTATACTTAATTGGGCCACTGTTAGTGAAATCAACAATAGCCACTTTGAAATAGAACGTAGCTATAATGGTAGAACTTTTGAAAGAGTAGGTGAAGTGAATGGTAATGGCAACAGCCAACACCAGATTGATTATAGCTATCTAGATGAAAGTATCAGTCCAATGGTAAACAAGGTATTCTACCGACTTAAGCAGGTAGATTTTGATGGCACTTCGGAGTATTCAGATATCCGAGTAGTTCGTTTTGATGCATTAGATAATGACATGTAATTAGTAGCTTACCCAAATCCATTCTCAGATGAAGTAACCATCATGGTGAGCTTACCTGCCGGAGAAAATTACCATGTTCAAATAACGGATTTAAATGGTGCTATGGTTCATCAAGAGGATCACACATTTACAAGCGGTATTCACAAACTAGACTTGGCTCAGTGGGATAGCGGAATGTACATTGTTGAGGTAGCTTCAGATCAAGGCTCTGAACACATCAAGGTGCTGAAGAATTAAAAAGGTTAGGCAATAGTCTTAACCTCTCATTCATTAAAAATATCAATTTCCTAATTTAAACCCGTTAATCATATTGATTAATAAAATGAGATTGGTCTCTATGCCTAGTTACAGGTTCTGCAACTTTTTAAATAGTCTCTTATTGTAATTCAACAGTTACAATTACAGGATTATGATCTGAAACATTTTCATTCTTGGTTTCTAGAATACGAGTTTTTATATCCGATTTTTTAGCTATTTGAGAAGATAGAAGAATATGGTCTATTTGTTCCGCTTCACCTCGATAGTTATAAGTCCACCGCACATCTGTGTTTTCAAAATAATCGCTATTACCCGTTTGAATCAGTTCTTCATAGACATCATCAAAACCTCTAATTCGATAGATGGACTCGCTTCTTCTCTCCGAATTTAAATCTCCAGTAACAATTACGTTTCTACCAGCATTTAATAATGGAATAATGGAACGTCTTACTATACTGGCTTGAGCCAGTCTTTTGGCATCACTATCGAACCCTCCCCTTTCACTCTTAAAGTGTAAAACAAAAACATCAATTTCTTTTTCATTGACTATTACAGTGGCTTTTAAACCCTTACTAACACCTGTTTCTCCCTCAGAATCTCCGTCTGTTTCTTCTAAGTATATCGATCTTCCTTCTATCTCATACCAGACCTCTTTTAGGGGGTATTTTGATAAGATGGCAACATGCTGTTTTGTAACATTATCTTTACAATCACAAACCTCCCAATATTTAAAATTGACCCCTATCTTTTTGAGTTCGTTTATTAAGACCTCCAAGTCATCTTTCCCACCAACTTCTGTTAATGTTAAGATATCAGTATTCATTTGCTTAATGAAGCTAGCCACATTTGCGGAGGCTTCCTTAAACTTATCTTTTCGATTGTCTTCATCATTCCAAAAATCTTGCTCTTTTTCAGATTCACGCTTTATATCAAATCGCTTTCCATACTTTATATGGACCATAGACTTGCTAAGAAATTCTGCGTTAAAAGTAGCAATAGTTAATTTTTGTGCGGTTGCAATTTTGGGTATTAGTGAGAGAAATGCGACAAAAAGAGCTAATTTTAACATCCTCTCAATTAAACTGTGAATATGAGTCATATTTAATTTTTTTATGAAAGTATAATATTTACAAGCAATTATAGCAAATAAACTAATCTATTGCCACTATGTTGCAACAGGGTTTGTTAACACATTATTACAAGAAAATATCAGATGACAACCTTGTGTTGTCTACCACATACTATTTGTTAAACTCGTAAGTATTTTAACGGGTAATAATTAAAGATTCGGAAATTAGCCTCAAAAAACTCCATAAAAAAAGAGTGATTTAGGTAAACCTAAAACACTCTTTATATTTTAACTTGGCCTATATCTTATTCTAGAACAACTTTATCAATGGCGTGAATTACTCCATTTGATGCTTGGACATCAACAACTATGATGTTACTAACTCTATCTTTTGAATCTGTCAAGGTGGCTCCGCCAGTTACATTTGCAGTAAGCTTACCTCCTAGTGTTTGAATGCTCATTTCATCGGACAAGCCTGAAGATTGTACATTAGCACCAGCTACAACATGAGTATTTAGTGTAGATGTTAATGTTTCTGTATTAACATCTGCTAAACTCTCTAATTTAAGTTCCCCTAATAAATCTACAAATGCGTCATTTGTAGGAGCAAATACCGTAAATGGTGCTGGGGATGTACCATCTGATGTAGACAACGTCTCAACATAGGTATAGGACGATTCTCTAGTTAAAGCTGAAACAAGTATTGAAAAATTAGGATCAGCTGTAGCAAATGTTACAACCGTAGGCAATCCAATAACTCTATCAATAATATGTACTGTTCCATTACTTGCAGATACGTCTGCAGTTGTAACAGTGGCCACATTATTAAACTTAACTCCATCTTCGGTATTATAATAAATACTCATACTGTTATTACCTGCTCCAGTTGCCAATGTATTGGTATAACCAGAACCAGCTGAGGTTAAATCCGTAGAAGGTACATTACCTGAAATGACATGGTTTAAAAGTACTTGTTCTAAGGCTTCATCTGGAACCTCTGAAACATCTGCCCATCCATTCTCACTCAAAAATGTAGCAAAAGCCTCATTAGTTGGTGCTAAAACAGTAAATGGTCCAGGGCCGCTCAATGTAGTAGCTAAATCAGCTTCTATGACTGCAGCCACAAGACTGCTTAAATCTGCAGTAGCTTGAGCAGTTTCTACAATGTTAAGAGCTTGCGGGTTTTCTTGTGGTGTTTCGGTTTCTTCTTCACTGCAAGAGTAAATGGCAAATACTGCGAAAAGCAATAGGGTAATGTTTGTTAATTTTTTCATGTTTTAATAATTTTTTGTTATTTGAATACCTAACATAAAACATTTTGTTTAGTTTTATTTAAAAAAGATTAAACAAAAAAAGACAAAACCATGACATTACTCAAAAGCAATATTCGTGTGCTTGTACTTAATTTAATGATGCTGTTAATACTTATGATAAGGATAAGAACTATGATATTATTACTGAAGATAGGTGTTAACATGAAATATTAACCAGTTCACCCCTAAGCGTGAATTAGTTTTAACTTTTTAAATCTAACATTGTAATTAATTATTTATAACATGAGAAATATTTTTGCATCATTAATTATCGTTTTTGGACTAGTCCAAACAACACAAGCACAAGTAATAACAGCTGTTCCATGTGACCAGTTAGGTATGTCTGTAAATGTTGGTTCTCGTGAATCCTCTATTAGTATTTATCATTCTGGTCAATATATGACTCACCCACGATCAGAAAATAATTTCAATTGGGAGTTTTCAGATCAACAAGGCAATATTCTAAATCAACTAAATATAGTGGATGATGCATTTGCAAATTTTGACATAGATTGGTCAATTACTGATACAATAAATGTTAAAGTGCATCTAGTAAATGATTCTGCTAATTTGGATAACTGGTATATTAGTCAAGGTTTGCCTCTCAATGGAGCGTCAATTAATTGTCTTTTTGAAGATCAACTATATTGGAAGATAGATACATACCCAACAGGGACACCATATGGAAGTTGGACATTTATTCATAATAATACTGGCGTTGATTATAACGAAACAGCTGGTATTGAAGAATTAAAAAGGACCATCATCATGGATAATAAAATATATGATATCTTCGGCAGGGAGTTAAAAGAAGTACCTATTGGACAAATCTATATTCGAAATAGAAAAAAATTCATCAAGCTCAATTGATGTTGTAAAATTTTCCTAAATGTAATTTTGATAATCTATTGAATCACTAAAGTCATAGTACCTACTACATAATTACCTCGTAAAACATTTACTGTGTAAAGCCCTGATGGCAACTTAGAGATATCTAGTCTTTGAACATTGCTCTGAAAATCATCCTCAAGCACTAACTCTCCTAATGGATTATATATTTTCAAATGTATGTTAGATAAGTTTGCATAATCAATATCGACATACAAATATTCTCTTGCTGGATTAGGAAATAACCCAATTGGGGAATATACTGTCGATGGCACTTCAACATTCGAAATGGTACATTCGCCAATCATGTTTTCGTCCATCCAATTCAACCGGTCATTTAACCATAACTTGAGATATGTTATTTCATCTTGATAGGTTTCACCAACATAAAAATTCGGCCAAATATAGTTGTTCAACACATTCCATCGATTAAAATTACGACTAGGAGCATCTCCCATATCTGCCAGTCTATCATCGATTAATTGCATCAAACTATCGGTGTGAAGTGGGCCCTTCCTTAGCTGATTCCATCGGCAACTAATACGGTTTGATACATCTGGGATATTCGTAAGCCTCTTCACCCAAAATGGTTGAGAGTAGTCGCAAGTTCCTTGAAACTCATAAGACCATCCTTGAGGGGTTGGTGAACACGCAAAATCAAAATTACCAAAACCCAAATTGAAATCCCAAAGCGGTCCGAAATGAATCTTACCTCCGTTAGAAGATTTTTTCTTATGCATGTAAAAACTTAACTTAAATGCGTCAATATGTTTGGCTACTTCCGTCACCAAGAAGTAATCTACCCAAGAACTTTCATCAATGTAATTAACATAATTTGTCATGTATTGACTCCCATTCATAGTCTCTTCAAAACTCGTGAAATAGTCTTCAAGATATTGCCGTTGAACATCGGCAAGTTCCTCATAAGAAGGGTCATGAAAGGCTACAAATTTTTTAGGAGATGAATTGGTCTGCCACCCATCTAATTCGGTACTTCCATCATCTCGGTCAATTTGGAAAAGATATCCTCCAGTAAGCTCCTCTCCTGAAATATCATTTGATTTTAATTTGGCGACATCAACCCGATTCTTATCCCTTTTCAACTTCTCCGTAAACATATATACACCACGGTAATCTCCATTGACTAGTAGTTCACACAATTGAGTGCGAGGCGTATATCTATTGGTAGATTCTCCCATGTGGTAAGCCAATACATTTCGTAATAAAGACTTATCGCTAAATGGTCCATGCAATACCCAATCATTTTCAGATGGCATCCCAAAAATAGAGACATTGTTATTGCTACCATCTGCATTTCGTGTTTCCAAACTATAGTTTTTCTTGGGAAAATTTTGAGAGGAAGCACCACGTATTTCAATTCCAATGGCCCCATTATACTCATTGAAAGCATCTGTGATACTATTTCCTACACCAGGAGCATTATTGATAATTCCCATCTGAGCTGTTACCTTTGGTTCGTTCTGAATTTCTATATTATTTTCTGTTGTGATAACTACAATGGGTAGCTTCACATCTAATAATGAAACTTGAGGACCAGTAGGAGCTTGAAACCAACTTGGATTTTCACGATAATTTTTGCTTTGATCACTAATTCCTAAAGACAGAAAAAAGTTACTGCTCAAATCAGAGGATGATGGTGAATTATTATGTATTTGAATGGCAAGTGTATTTGTACCACTGCTGATAAGTGATTTAAATTCCGCTTCGTTGAATATGTAATCTTCTGGTAAACCACCTTGATACAAATTAGCTTCATGATAGGTGTTGGCGTAGGTATTGTAACTAGGTCTAACTCCAACAGTACCAATATTACTACGAGCAATTTCAGTTCCGTTAAGGTATGCTACAAATGCATCGTCATAATCTGCATTAAGAACAATATATTTAATGACAGAAGCATCTACAAGGGTGAAATTGGTTCTAATATATAGCGATCTTGTTTGTGGTATAATGGTGTTATCATCCTCATCTTCATAACCAATACCACCTGATCCTTTTGACCAACTTGAAGTATTAAAACTAGTGTTTGCCCAGTTTGCATTAGGTTCGCTATTCCCAACAAAATAGCTCCATTGATCGGTGTTGTATATAACTGTCTCCCAATGATCTATAACCTGAGCATAACCAGTGAATGAGTATAAAGCTAGTAAAAACGCGATTAATGATTGTTTTGATAATTTCAAGACGCTAAATTAAGAAAAACATCTATTTATCTGAACTTATCTGGGGCAATTAATCCCTTATGATTTTGTACATTCGATATCAAATATCTTCTTGTTTAGATAAATTTACTCATAAAATGATTAAATACCTCGCCATAATAAGTGTTTTCTTTTTCTCTTGTGAAAAAAAATCTACCGAACAAAGCCAGCAAAAATCACTAGAAAAACAAACTACTTCCCTAGTCATTCTTGGCAATGTTCAAGATGCAGGATCCCCACAAATCGGTTGTAAAAAAAAGTGTTGTAAAAAACTTTTTGAAAACCATGACGAAAATAGAAAAGTAGTCTCATTAGGGTTAATTGATGGTGAAAATCAAAAAACCTACCTTTTTGACGCAACTCCTGACATCAGTTCACAAATGAAAACCATAACACAATTAGAAGGAGTTAATACCTCAGAATTTACAGATGGTATTTTTTTGACACATGCTCATATTGGACATTACACGGGCCTGATGTATCTTGGTAAAGAAGCTACTGACGCAAAAAATATACCCGTTTATGTAATGCCTCGTATGAAGGATTTTCTATCGAGTAATGGGCCATGGGATCAACTCATTAAACGAAAAAATATAGCACTCCAAAAAATGACTCCTAATAAACCGATTCATATTTCGGACTCAATAAGCGTCACTCCTATTTTAGTGCCTCATCGAGATGAATATTCAGAAACCGCTGGCTATCGAATTAAAGGCCCTAAAAAATGTGCACTTTTTATTCCTGACATCGACAAATGGGAAAAGTGGGATAAAGATATAATCACAGAAATAGAACAGGTAGATTATGCCTTTTTAGACGCTACTTTCTATAGTGGAAAAGAGATTAACAATAGAGACATCAGCCATATTCCACATCCTTTTGTTATAGAAAGCCTTAAAAAATTTGAAGGTCTTGGATTATCAGAAAAAAATAAAATTGTCTTCATTCATTTTAACCATACCAATCCTCTTTTAGATGAAGAAAGTCAGGAAAGTAAATATGTTATCCAACAAGGGTACAACATTGGAAGAATTCATGACAATTTCGAATTGTAAATTGCCGAACTAGTATGCTAGGTTTATCGTATGACTGAAATTTTATAAAACGTTGGACCTTCAATAGTTTCTAACATAATGATGTAACTGCCTATTCCCAGCATTGAAACGTCTAATGGCTCAGGATTGAATGGTTCATCATAAACCTTCTGGCCCAATAGGTTCGTGATTACTATTCGTTGGATATCCCTATCCGATGTAATATTCAATTTGTCAGAAACTGGATTAGGAAATAGAGTCGTGGTTGTATAGGTAACTATTGTAGTTGTATCATTATTGTCGTCATCTATATCCTTCTCACAAGCAATTATATTATAAACATTATCAGGGAATTTTGCATCGCTTCTTTGATCTACCAAAATATTTCCATCCGCATCATAAACAACATATGAATTAAATCTAGGCTCAAAAGTTCCTTCTGTTGCTACAAAATCAAATACATCCCCAAAATTAGCAGGGATAAATGTTGATTGTTCATCGCCTTGAAAAAACTGAATAGTGTTATATAGTGATTTATTTCTGTATACTTCCAAGTAGCCCTGCAACCACCCTTCTCCTATTCTATCTAACAATTTCACCTCAATCATACCGCAGTCCGTGGGTTCTGCACAAGCTAATAGGCCAAGAGAATTAACTGCTCTTCCATTCTGTCCAGAAGCAGCTATTTGACGATTATTCTCATCGAATATCTTATATGACTCACCTGATGTATTTGCGTTGGGTGATAATGAATATATATCTACCATTGATCCGGAATCAACCCCAAATTCAAATACAGATGAAGACCCAAAAGGAAGTGTTTGGGTGCTAAAAAGTTCTCCATCTATATAAATGTAAACATTGGTTTCATTCCATCCATCTCCATTTTCGTCATACATACTCAATTTCCAAGTACCACAAGTACCGCTTTTATTGGGAATATCAATAGGTATGGCAGCATCAATTATATGGACTACTCCGTTGTAGGCTAGCAAATCAGTAACAATGATATCTATTCCATTAATTGTAAATGTATTTGTTGGAGTAACTCCTATAGTTAGATCCTCTCTAGCAAAATTGGTTACTACTAAACCATCATAAAATTTTTCTTTTTCACCTCTACCTGCGACAATATGTTGATTAGCCAAGTCATCAATAAAGCTTGAATTCATAAATTCAACAATTGTCATATCTAGTGATTGAGCTAACGCATTGACTGCATCATCAGTTGGAGCAAATAATGTAAATGGACCGGGTTTCCCCCCATTAGGATCCAATTCTGCTTGTTGTCTTAATGTGTTTCTTAAACCTACATTTACAATAGCCTCCTCGAAAAAGTTATGGTCAGGACTTTGTTCAACAATGTCCCAAACAGACGCTTTGGGTAAACCTCTTGGTGCTAAGGTTTGGTCAATTATGTGCACAACCCCATTGCTTGCCTTATAATCAGTAGAAATAATCGCTGCACCGTCAACTCGTAATACTCCGTCTTCTTCGGTGATACTCACATTCTGACCATACATTGTTGGTAAACTTTGCCCATCACTTAAGTCCTTAGCCATATATACTCCTTCTACAATATGGTATTCTAAAGCAGGTTTTAGATCGTAAAAGCTTAACATATCAAATTGCCCTAACTGCATATACTCTTTGATGGCATCTACTGCATTTTGGTTGGGTACAAATACGGTATAATCAACTGTGCTATCTAATTCTCTCCCAAGATAATAGGTCATTGCGTAAGTAGATTGA
>Ga0228662_1001113_pt1 | contig 11615 bp, 21 predicted proteins | sample 76DmetaG_FD_183173 | JGI IMG/M metagenome (GOLD analysis project Ga0228662, IMG submission 183173) | Seawater microbial communities from Monterey Bay, California, United States - 76D | ecosystem: Environmental > Aquatic > Marine > Coastal | place: USA: California | collected 2016-11-10
TGAGGAGTCTACAGAAAGTAACGAAGAAGAAAGTACAGAAGAAGAAAGTACAGAAGAAGAAAGTACAGAAGAAGAATCAACTGACGAAGAAAATGAATCCGAGGAAAATACTGATGAATCTGAGAATGAAGAAAGTGAGGAAGAGTCAGAAGAAGTAGAAGAAAAAGAAGAAAAGTCAGATAAAAAAGAAAAGAAAGAAGAAAAATCAAGTGAAAAATCATCTGATGATAAAGAAGTTACTTCAAATAAATCTTCAAAAAAGAAAATGACTAAAGAAGAAAAACGAAAAGCAAAATTAAAAAAGATGAAAGAAATCATCAAAAACAAATTGAAAGAATTAGCAGATGTTATGGGCAAAGCCGTTGATTTAGAACAACAACAGGCCTTGCAGGCACAGATTGCCGCGTTGATAAATTATGTTCCTGGATTTAAAGCATATGGTGAATACTATATACCAGGTGTACAATTCTATCAGTACGAAGACATATATAAAGACAAAAAGATACCTGAAAACCAAAGAGGTCTACTAAATGGTTTAGCTAGTGAACTTCTATGGGATAAGATGGTAGATGAACAATATAAAGAAGGATTCGGACAATGATGAATTGTTTAGCAATTGGATTAGCACTATCGCTACACGTTGGGTTAGAAAATAACTACAACAACAAACATCCTTATGCGATGTGTGAAACAGATAAAACTATTGTAGGGTTATATTACAATAGTTTAGATAAGACAAGTTTAGTTGGAGCATATAAATATGAACTAACTGAAAATTTAAAACTAGATGTTGGTATAGTAACAGGATATATAGAAGATTATCCTGTTGTTCCAATGGTAAGATTGAGATATAAAAACTATTTTATTATGCCAGCAATCGAAGAAGACAGAACTGGGCTTGTATTTGGAGTGCAGTTTAATTTACTAGGAGGAAAAGATGAGTAAACAAACCACAGAAGTGGAATTCGCTGGTGTGAAGTTCAGAGGCGGGAAAATGTTCGCAATTATCCTAGCACTCAGTACTCTAGGCGGCGGTCTTTATGGGGCCTTTGAATTCTACAAGGATTATATGAATATGAAAGAGAAGATTGAGAGTTATGTTGCGCCTGACTTAAGTTCAATTTATGAAGAACTAGCAGTTGCAGAAACAAAACTTGATGAAACTCTTGAATACACAAAAGATATTAAAAACGGATTACGTGATGATATCGTAAGATTAGAAAGAATTGTTGATGGCGTTGAAGACGATGTTAACAAGGTTGAAGATAATGTACGTGAACAGATTGATTTAGCTGACCAACGTTTTGAAAACAAACGTGACCAGTTAAACACTGATTATGAACAAAAAGCAGATAGTCTAAGAACTAGTACTGACCTTAAATTAAAAGAACTAGAAAACAGACTAAACAAAAAACTACAACGTGCTTTGGATAATCCATTAGCTAATAACTAATGTATTTACCGAAAGCAAATTGGTCGGAGTGGTAGGATTTGAACCTACGCTCTCCTGGTCCCAAACCAGGCGCTTTAGCCAGACTAAGCTACACTCCGACAATTATGGTAGACCCCGCCGGACTCGAACCGACACTCGACCCGTTATGAGCGGGTGGCTTTAACCAATTAAGCTAGAGGTCTAATTAACTATACAAGGTTTAATTGAATTCTTATAATACAAAACTGTTTTGTTGTTTGTTGTTTCTACACGATGAACAACAGATTCTTTTGGTCGTCCAAAACATTTATTCAAACTTTGACCTGGAAAACGGTAACGAGTATTCTCCTTCAAAAACTCCCATTGTTTTGCATTTCGAATTCTAATATTTTCATTTCGTGTACTATCAATACAAAAAGCAATATCTGAATAGTTATCATGTTCAGCCATACACTTTTTTGCAATAAAATTCTTAGCATTAGCAGATGTTGATATTAGTAGAAATACAAATACATATTTTAACATTACTTTTCTACCTTTATATTACTTGGATTATACTGTTCGCCATTGTATTGGGAGCCAGTTTTACCTTTACCTGTCTCTACACCATTATTACAACCAAACATTACAACGAGCAAAAAGAAAATACTTGCGTAAACAACTCTTTTAGTCCACTGCATAAACGCTTCAAATGTACGTTCTGCTTCTGCTTGTGCGGCGGCTTTTACTTCATTACTCATTCTGGCACCGTCCATGGATAACAAGGAACAATACTTTGTTTACAATACTTGGCATTGTCTACTAGCAATACTGGTACACCTACAATGAAAAATAGAAGTATCAAAAATGCTGGTAGTAATCCTTTTGTTGTACAATAATTCTGACTCATTTTTTAATTACCTTTCGCAATTCAGATCCTTCAAAGTTTTCCATTACTAGATACTTTGCTAGAACAGGATTTTCAGGATCTAATTTATAAACTTCTTTAGCTAATTCTGAAATCATTTCATAATCTAACTTTGTTTTAATATGTTTTCCCATTTATCTTCCTTTGCAATTTGGCGCTTTCGGAAGGACTCGAACCCTCAACCTACCGATTAGAAGTCGGTTGTTCTATCCAGTTGAACTACGAAAGCATTATTAGTATTTGATTGGTATTCCGTACGGGACTCGAACCCGTGTTTTCGCCGTGAAAGGGCGATGTCCTAGACCGCTAGACGAACGGAACGTATTTGGTGCCTCCTCCCGGACTCGAACCGGGACGCCTTAAAGGCGAGAGATTTTAAGTCTCTTGTGTCTACCTATTCCACCAAGGAGGCTTGTAAATTATACATTTTCCTCCTTAGGATATGATGCAGAAATTGTTTGCATCTTTAAGATAACATTATTGATATCATCTGGTGAGAGTCCAGTTTTAACTGTATCTCCATCAGCAGTGATACCAGGCAACTCTGTTAGTTTGTTATTAACTAGAGCGCCAATTTCATAGTAAGTCTTGTTAGGCTCTTTGATAATACTAAGAATATACTTAGAACCAAAAGAAAGACGGGTACGTTGAATACCTAGATTGTCTTCTTTTAGATTAAGATTTTTAAATGTGAAGCGATTAGCCATCTTTGGGTGCCATTTCTTTTTCAAAAGTTTCTACAATGTTTTTCTTTTCATCGATAAGTTTTTGAAGACTATACAACGCCGCACGTTTTTCATCACTTGCACCTTCAGTAAAGGCAATAATTGCACTTTCGAGAATTTCAATATCATTTAGTACATCGTTCATGAATAGTCCTTTTCAATCCATTCTGTTGCATCACCAGTGTACATTACACCATAGTAATGTGTGTTAATACAGTTAGGTCCAGTATATTTCCAACGTATATTCATACACATACCGCCAGCACTTTCTTTTTCTCTAACTGCATAACCAATCGTTTCTAAATCTCCAAAGCAGTATTGCGGTGACCCACCTGCCTCAATTATATTTGGACACATATTCATATCAATCTCTGCTTTAAGATTCTTCATCTTTTGATTGCTATGAAATACAGTATACATGATTATGAACCCACTGTCAACTCAATAAAGTCACCTTTGTAGTCATAATCAAGTTGTTCAACATAAACGCCCCAATACCCACAAGCATCCATAAGATGTTGTGAAGCCTTAAGAACAGAAGTAACGTCCCATTCACCGTTGACTACTTTAACTTTGTGACCTGATGCCCACTGCATCATAAAGAAATCATCCGTATCCAAACGATAGTCGGCCATGTTAGTACGCAATTCGTACTCACCATCAGCAATACCCATTGCTTTTGTTGTTTCGCAATCGAATACCATACGATTTTTAGTTAAATCTGAATAAATTACTGTGTCTGACATAGACATACCTTTCTCTCTGATTACTTAATTAATATAGCACGATTCGTGATATTGTCAAGTTTTTTTAGATTATTTTTTTAGATTTTTTAGATGCCGCAACCTTTTCTTCATTTCGATATGCGGTTAGCATTGTTTCTTGTAATTCGTATGCTTCAACTTCCCAAGGACGGTCAAGATATGGAATATCCGTACAATCAAATAACTTGTGTTCTTTACGCAAGTCTTGTTTGATATGCACCATTTCATGAAATACACTAGTTAGAATATCGTCTTCTTTAAGGCCTCGTCTTACTCGCATAATGTATTCACGGTCTTCATCACCGCTTACAACATCTGCATCACATTTGATATTCTTTTTTAGTTCTATATCGATTTCGATATTTTTATGTCTAGGAAATAAGTAACTTTTCGCAAACCATAAGGCCTTCACAACCAATTCTTTCTCTTTTTTCAGCCCACCTTTTATAGAATAGTACATATTTCACTCTCATCAATATTTATCGGATATTCTTAGGATTAAGTGCGTAGATTATTGTGATTTTTCTTCGCAGTATGTATATACTATAACACGATTCGCTAATCTGTCAAGTTTATGGAGAGTATTCGAAATTTTGAGTATCATCATTAATGCTAATTTGTTTAGCACCATTACTGATATGAAAATGAGTGGCCATCGGAGTAAGTGGCGATAGTGTTACAACTTTTTCTATTCCTTTTTTCTTAGCAAGTTCTAAAACTTTTTTTACTATTTCTTTTCCTGCTCCACGTTTACGTGACCATACGGTATAAGCAACTGCAACTTTATTATCTTTTTTTAGATACGCAAGTTCACTCATCATGTCTAACTCACGTACACTTGTTGGTACGTCAGGAGTGAATGCGACACAAATAATTGCTTCTATGTTTTCCTCATATTGTAGTCCGTAAATTTTGCGTCCATTAGTAATTCTCCATCCCAAAGTTAACTCTGGTCTAACTGGATCTTCTGTAACATCGATATCGTCTAGTTCAACTAATTCTGTTCCCTTGACCCATCTAAAGTAATCATTAATTTTATCTTTAACTATTCTCAAAATACAATCTCTTTATTCAAACAGACTGCCAAAGGCATCTGTTTGGTTAGGGTTAATACGCAACTGTTTTGGATAACCTGTTCTTTCTTTTTTTATTAGTTGCGTCCACTTACTTTTGTCATTTGGTAAGTTATATTTCTTTGCAATATAATCATCACGCATCTTTTCATCATCTTTACGAGTTTCAGTATCACTCCAAGTTGATCCAGCCGTCATTTCTTTCAGCATTATATTACGCAACATATAAGTTCCTTTGTTTGCCATTACACAAGAAACTATAAATTCATCATCTTCACCACCAAGTATGGGTTTTGTACCTAATGGATGTACATTAAAGTACTCGTCCATCATTAAACGTTCTGGATTGTTTCGTAGAAAAAACATAGTACCTTTCATGTGGGTAAGTTTTCTATCGAATACAAATTCTGCATTCCAGTCTACATCTTTGTAGTCTTTATCTACTCCATTAAATTTGTCATAGAAAGCCCCATCGCCCGGTCTTTGGTCGTTGTGCGGCGAGAATAACGTAACATCACTAAACTTTCCCGGATTGCTACGTAGAGCATCGACAATGTTGATATGAGTGTGGTCAAAATTAGGATGCATATTAAGGATTGCATCACTATCTGCAAAGATACCCCACTCCTCATTTGTATCATAGAAATAATTAAATAGTACATTTCTTGCACTTGCAGGAGGAATAGGATTGTCAAGACGGTCGATATACACAACCCGAGGATCATTCCAATATTCCACTTCATCAAAGTCCATAGCGAGAATTCGTATCTCAAGTTCTTTGTCATAATCTAACCACCACTCTACTTGCTTATTATGATTAACACTTCTCTTATTTCTTGTCTCTGCATTATCACGTGACCCATGATATGCAATGATATGAATTGCTTTCATTATTTTATACCTATCAACATAAACCTATTGTATCGGTCACAATCTTTGGTTCCAACAAATAGTATTTCAGACATTATATACTTTTCTTGCAATTCTGTCAAGTCATTAACAGTGTTTATATGTTCATCAATTTCATGGAAATCATTCGTTTGTATAGCTACAACTGTGCCTGGTTTGATTTTATTAAACCATTCTTCTGTCATATGTTCTGCACTTGTATTGATAACTAAGTCATGTTTATCATAATCGTAGTCATATGCGTCTTCTACTAAGCCTGAGTACGTATTATTGAACTGATTAAGTTTGTTACTAAATTTTATTGCTTCTGGATCCATATCAATATTTGTAATATGATGTACAATATTTCTTTTGTGTGTCCAGAATGTCGATATACCCAACCAACCACCTATGAATACTGCATCTTCAAAGCGTCTATTTAACTTAACTAAATTATCAATTAACCATGTTTTGCTTTCTACTTGATAATTAGAATGTGCGTCTACGATGTTTACTTCTGGAGCTTCCTTGAATGCTCCCATTAACATACCAAAATATGGATCTTGTTCTGTATTAAAGTACTCATACATGAAATGGATACATCTTTCAGGGTTGAATCTATTCTTTATACCACTGTAAAGATATTGTAAAAATATTTGTAAATGTTCAGACTTATATTTCTTATCCCATATAAGTTTTTCTATAGCATTAAATACGTGGTCTTGGTTGCTATCAATAACAGCCAATCTCATTAATTCTAAGTCTTCTACATTTGGATGATTTGTCCACTCAGCATATCGTTGAATACCATTTAGCATATATCTACCATCAGGGTATGTCGTATCGAATTCGACTATTGGTTGTGCCTTCCAATTCTTTCTTTGCTTAAACCAAGTGTTCAACCATTTCCAATTATTAATTCTGTGTAACTTATCACCTTTGCCCACGTTAACAGTACCATAATTTTCGCCCATTATGGCCCCTAATAAGATTTCTGCACGAAATCCTACATCCTCTAATGGGGTCTTCCATTCTTTTAATTTGGTTCTTCTATCTTGTGTTGCAATGCCACTTGCTAGTTTAGTGCTTTCTCTAAATGCACCTTTCCACGCATTAAAGGCTGTTGTATTAAAACGTGTTTCATTAGAAACATGTTCTATTGGTAAGTAAGGAAATCCACGCCTTGCTACTTCTGATGTAACATCAACACCTGGAAACTCTACATGAGCCCAAGCCTTATCAAAGAATGCTTCACGGGCAAATAGCTTAACACCGCCGTAGCCGTATGTCATTCCTGTTGCTGGATTTATTGCTCTCCAAACATGTGTGCATTGTGCTGAACATGTTTCGGGATATACTTCATCTGTTGTGCTTGGTATATATGAAAAGTCGAAATCATCAACAATCCATGCATCGCCATCTACAACAAAGAAATGGTCAGTCTTTGATTGTCTTGCACATTCTTTATGAGCATTATAGATACCATCTACGTCTGCTACATTAACCACACGTTGTGGGAAACCTGACCTGTCTTTTATTCTGTCATAGTTTTCTTGTGAAAAATCGTTCTTATATGTTAGATAGAATATATCCAATAATGGTTGCATGACCTAGTTTACATCATCTGGCTTTGTTTCACTAGTTCCTAACATTGCTTCTGGATCACCCATCCAAATCTCGGTTTCTTCACCATCTATGTCAACGGTCATTGATTCTGTCCATCTTGCATGTTCCATTAGTACCCACTGTCCGGCTACTACTGATTCTTGCTCAGGTCCCACTGCATAGACTTGCGCCCAACGTGGTCTAATGCCACGCTCGCCTGCTGACATTTTAGAATCATCTAAAACGATAACTCCGCCTTTTGTTGTTTTTTCCCCTTTATCCAAGTTCTTCAAAAGAACTCGGTCCCTGATTGGTCTTAAACTCGCCATGTTTTCCTCTATTTCTTTTTAGATGTTTTTTTTGAAGTCTTCTTAACTTCTGATGCTTTTACAAAATTACCTTCTTCGTCTTCTACCCAATCTTCTTCTGTAACTTCCTCAGCTACTGGATCAGGTTCAGTAATAGTTTCAGTTTCGACAACTGGCTCTACCCAATCATCTTCTGTTTGCTTTGGTGCATCCTGTTGTGTCCTTGCCGCATCATCTTCATTATCGATTTTTATGGATGATTTAACTACCGCACGTGGATTATTTACGTTATAATGTTCACGTGCAATTTCATCGGCAGATTTTATAACTCTACCACCACGACCCAATTGGTCGCCTCGGGCATTAGTAGACGTATTGCCTACTGAGATATTCTTTTCCGATTTCGCCATCAGTTTAGCAAGGTCTACATTGATGCCACGCATACTTTTATATTGTTTCATTGTATATCCTCGTTTTCATTTATTTCAAAAACTTTTTTTAATAAAGTTTTTATTTGTGTTTCGACATAATTCTTCTTATCATGTCTTTTTACAAATGGGTTATTTGACTCATACGAATTATGAATTTGATTAGTTGCACATTTTACCAGACGTTCTTCTTTTGACGTTAAACAACGTTTGCTATTAGGAAATCTAACTATTGTATCATTTGTCATTTTAAAAACTCATTTATATCCAACTCGTATTTGATGCTATCAACTTTGTGTATACCTATTAAGTATAGCACATAACTGGCAACACTACTTCCTCTGCCGACACCCCATATAATATTGTTCTTTCTCAGTGTATCAACAATATAAACGCATACTTTAAGTACGTCTATTATACCGTATTTATCATATAAATATAACTCATTGCACGTTCTGTTCATTTGAGGCAAATCATCAGGACATTTATCTAATACGTAATTCCATATGTCCATATTCTTGTATTCGTCAGGAATAAACCATTCTTTCTGATTTTCATTATCAAATTCAGCTATTTCCTTAGATAATTTCTGTATGGGTTGAATTAAGTCTTTTTCAACATTATTTAATGATAATGCTTTATTGTACTTTTCAATATCATCATGCCACTCCATTTCAGTGACTTTAGATATGTCTTCGCCATTATAAAGCATTTCGTATAAATCTTGACGATTATATACGATTCTTCCGTACTGGTCTTTAAGACCGTCAATCTTTGATGATTTTAGGTTTCCAGCCATTAATGTCAACTACTTCTCCGCCGTCGGGTTTCAATTCTAATTCTCCCATAGTTAATTTATCTATAGTATCTAATATAGTATCAAATTCTGGAGGGTTTGTCAAGTCCGTATTTTCATTTACTTCATAATCTTGTGTTTCTACGGTTCCTCTTGACCACCATGGGTAGTTATAATAGTAATTTTCGTGTCCTATCCAGTCTTTTAGTGTTGGTAACGCTGGATAATTAATGTCTGCATATGTATATGACATCTTGGGATTAGTGTATGTACTTCCAATAGTCACTGATACGATTTCAATGTCATTCTCGCATATTGCATTTAGCTTCGCATGTAATGTCATTGCTATGATATCGCTCGTAGGCACAAATGGAAATACTACTACTTTATTCTTTAGATGCATCATATCAATGGTAGATGCCTTATGGGTAAAAATAGATTGGTGTAGTATATCTTCAACAAAATACTTCATTTTTAAAAATGCCGCATTTCCTTTAGCTATTTCTGGAGTGTTCCAAGCAAAATCTATTTTAATATTAAAAGTATCACTTAGTAAAAATGGGTCTGCCTGCATCATTGTGACACTAAACTTTGCTTCGTATGTTGTGTAACTATTTACATATTCGTCTGTCAATTTATACCTCTGTTTTATTGGCTATTAGGTTTTGGTCTGTTATTTTACCTTCCATTACAAAGTATGTGCCTTGCTGGTGGTCAGCTTCATTAATTGTGTAAAAATCATACATTAAAAACATTTTAGGGAATTCTGCACTTATTTTCAATATATATTTTATCAAATCTAATTTCCCCCCAAATGTCTCAAAATGTAATATATCATGTCCTATATCAAATTTCATAATCTTGATGTTAAATAATGGATGCCATTGATTGTACCAATCTTTATCCATGTATTCAACGAATTTAGTTATTGTAACATCATCACAATCACATGTCAAGCTATGATATACGTTTGTTATCCTTTGTGGTTTCTTCGCCGGTACCGGTAAGTTCTCCGTCGTCTGATTCATTGTCTTCTCCTATAACCATAGAATTTGGAGTTTTTTGATTTATTATCTCAAATCTCATTTTTTCAAAGCGTTCTGAATATTCTAGTTTCAACTCCTCTAAATGATGTTGTAACTGTTCCAGAACATGTTCTTGTCCCAAGCGATAAGCGATTTCCATCTTAGATTGCAAATCAGTTATCTTCTTATCTAGGTCCTCTTCGGAAAGACTTTTATAATCTGTGTACATAATATTTACTCTCTATTTACAAGTATTTAGTCAAAATAATTTTGCATTCCGCCTTCTCTGACAGTATCAACTGTTAAGCAATGCAGTCCTGCATCCCAAAAGTTTCTATGTCTAAATCGGCAATATACAGGTTCGATATTGTGCTGTTTTAATTTGTCATTTACTTCCTTCTGATAATTCATTGATAATATTACGTTAGGTGAAACGCTTAACATATTCACTTCAAATATTGATTCTTCTGCTAGGCCTACCCATTTGGATAGCCATGAATTTACATATTTAGAAAAATCAGGATTAGCATCACTTTCAGGATGCCACCATCTTCCTGCATTTTGTTTCTTTTGATGTCCCCAACCTTTACCAAAATCATCAGTCATTATTGCTGGGTTTTCTATAGTCATTATATCCCATCCAGGAAAAGTTTTAGCAAATATATTTTTATCTACCCATGGCGCACAAATTACTAACCCCGGTTTAGGTGTGCAAAATGTACCATCGTTGTGTCCGCCAATTGCTACAGTTGGTGTTTTAAATTGTGGATACATATGGCCTAAAATAATATTTAAGTTTTGCACATCTTCCGTATCTACGATTAATCTATCTCCGCATCTTGTGACAGTAGGTGCCCAAAACTGTTGTGTGTTTGCTCTGTATCTTTCAAACATGTCTCCTTCGCTTTCTGCTATAACTTTTCTTTTATAACCTTGTGCGTCAAGCCATTCAACAGGAAGTCCATTTTCTTCCATATTTTGTATTGATGGTCGCAACTCTCCTATCTTGTTTTTTCCAACACTCAATCTTGTATCTAAAACCTTAGGGTCAATCAGCGCCTGTCCGCCTTCTTGTAGTTGTTCTATTTGATTAAATCCGTTTGTATATAGAAGTTTATCTCCCATCGATATAAAAAAATCTCTAGGCGATAAGCAAGGTTTAGGAATACCATGTCCGCCAAACCGGGCTTTCCTAGTCATACCTGAACAATGTTTAGCATGTGCAACCCATTCCATAACTGTTTTAAAGTCTGAAACATTTGCTTCTCCTTCTGCTAAATCTGATAACATTGTCATATTTGCAGGAGTTCTAATAACATCTATTCCCATATCTTCCATGGTTTTTTGAATGCCATCTAAATCTTCATGGGTCTCGTAAAGTATCTGTTGTACTAAGTCCCGAGTTTTTGTATCAGGCAAATCTTCAAAAAATTCAGGTTCAAATACATTACCTAATATAACTTGTTTTAATGGATCCCAACCATTATAAGAATTAATTTTGTTTACTCTATAATTCATCTGGAAAATCTCTGTATAAAAAATGTTGTATTGTTTCAACATCTACCATGTGATTAAATCCGTGATGTTCATTTTCTATATTTTCTTCATTTCGTAGTACACCAGTCATTGCGTTATCAAGCTGTTGCATGTTTTTGAATTCCATA
>Ga0228662_1001115_pt1 | contig 11607 bp, 23 predicted proteins | sample 76DmetaG_FD_183173 | JGI IMG/M metagenome (GOLD analysis project Ga0228662, IMG submission 183173) | Seawater microbial communities from Monterey Bay, California, United States - 76D | ecosystem: Environmental > Aquatic > Marine > Coastal | place: USA: California | collected 2016-11-10
GGTGTTTCGTCGTGATATAAATATCCCCCGGAAATCGTTTTTTTATAAACATCTGTATCACCCCACGTAGGAAAGTCAACTCCTTTAATCCATTCATTATTCCACATATTTTATTTATTTTGTTTGCCATCTTTTATTATACTTAGGCTCGTGTTTAAATTCTAACTCTATTTCTTTAATTAATCTTTCTTGTTTACTAGTAGTCTCTATAACTTCATATGTCCAAAAATCTTTGCAATAAGCTTTTTTAAATTGCCCTTTGTGAAAAGCTTTTGATTTGTCATAACCAAAATGCTCAGCTAATCTTCTTGGACCATTAACTGATTCCCCAACGTAAATAATTTCACCAGTCTCATCTTTAATTATATAAACAATTTCCATAGGTACAGGAAACTCTTTATCAAATAATTTTTTTCTAGCTTTTTTAACTACTGCTTTTCTAGATTCTGTAATTGTGTAACCACTAAAACCATCGTGTATTTTTGTCATAATTACTACTAGTTGTTTGGTTTAATATATTTATAGAGCACCTCGTTTAAATCCCGTTCCTCAATACCCCACCGCTTTTTCTTACAAAGAAGCTCTAACGCTTCTGTTTTTTCACTAAAAACACCTATTATTTCAAAAGCAGGACACCCGTGTCCACCGCCTCCGTTATCAACTAAGTATATTTTTTTACCAATCTTATAGTTTCCAAACCGAACCTTACCTTCAAGGTCTTGATTTGCTCCACACCATTCACAAGTGCTTTGATTATCTTTGACTCTAACGCATTTATTGTTAAAATTGCAATTATCAGTACAAAAACTTTTAAAATTTAGATAATATAAAAATTTCTCCTTCCAAGAGCCACTAACTAAGTAGCCATTTTTTATTGACTGTTTGATTCTTATTGCAATTTCTTTGATCCAAAAGTTTTTATATTCATTCCAACTCATTTTATAAAAAATATAATATTATGTAAGCTATTACTACGTTTAAATTAACCGCGACTAAATTCCATTGTTTAGCTACAAATACTTGTGGTATTGATATTACACCGGCTATAATATACGTAACCATCCCTGTTTTATCCGGTAATAAATGGGGAGACATCATCATAAATGCCGTCCCCATATATCCTAATCTACTCGATAGTCTTTCCACTGGTGTCAGCCTCTTTTGCCTTACCAGATTTTGCAACCATTTCTTCTTTAAGTTTTTCGATAGCTTGCTCATATCCTTCCATATTTTTAATTGTTTCTAATGTGCCTACTGATAGTTGTGTTAATTGCTGTACTTCCATCATAAGCTTTTGAGCTACTTTGCCAAGTGTCTCGACTTTGTTTTGCATTTCTATTAATTTACTTTCTTTCATATGTATTTATAAAACATTATTAATACTATTCTTTTATTTTTAAATTCATTTGGATATTTACTATGAAAGTATTCAGACGGGTATGACAATAACCTGTTATTTCTATGCCCTACAACTGAATTTAACTTCCATTTTGTTAGATCATTGGAATCTTCTATTAGCATTCGATTAAACTCTTTATTACTAGATTTTATGTAATTAAATTTATAATCTTTATGCTCCCAAAAAGCGGTTCCATTTAGTTTAGTTTCGTTACTTTTTACGTATAAAACAATTGCTCTATCTGGCTGTTCACCTTTTATTATAGAATCATTATGTATACGCCAATCAGTATCTTGTCCTTTTTTAGCTTCTCTCAAGAATGATAATATATTCTTAATTTTTTTACCTTCAATGGTTTCTAGTTTATTTACTATATACTTTGTTAAATCATTAGGTAATTCTTTTATCCAAAAAGATTTGCCCGGTGTTTTAACTTCTTTAAAGTCATTACTATAACTCAATAAAGATTTAAAAACATTAGGTGGTAAAAAATCATCTTTCACATAAATCATTTACCAAATATCTTCAAAGTCTTCTCCTTCGTTAGCTTTCGAATAATCCGTTGGCCTGATTGCGAAAAAATCAGTATGAGTGACCCCCCCGGTAAGATGATAGAACCAATCAAGATTAGACGCTGCTTTATCGTCATACGGAAAATACGACCCCAAGTCAACATAACCAAGTTCCACAAGTTTTTCATTTGTTCTCTTTTTTATAAATTGTTTTAAATCATTTGCTGATATACCTTCTATATCGCCCATCTCAAACATCTTGTCTATATATTTGATTTCTAATTGTACCATAGCTTCAGCTGCTGCAATAACATCAGATCTACATAAATTTAGTAGTTGGTTATCTTCTGCACACATTTCTCTGAATAAAGTGCAACCCATTTTACTATGTAGAGACTCATCTCTAACCGACCACTTCATTTGTTGACCAATACCTTTTAGCAGGTTTCTCATCTGAAAAGAATATAGTACAGCAAAAGCAGAATAAAGGCTAACACCCTCAGCGAAAGCAGAGAATACAGCAAGAGACTTAGCAATGCCAATTTTTTGATCACCTTTATAGGCAACAAGGTTTTCGAATCTTTTAGCCGTAGCTGGCTCATGTAAGAACGCTTCATAATCTTCTAATCCTAGTGTTTCATTTAAATAACTATAAGCAACTGCGTGTATGGTTTCTTGCGAACCAAACATCATTGCCATTTGTTGTATTTCGTGTTTAGGAAACCACGATACGACGTTCTGGGTCCAGTAATCTGAAACGGCGCATTCGGTTTGCGCGAATCCAAGAAGTATGTTCCCAACAAGGTTTTTTTCTTTTTCATCTAATTTTTCTTTCCAATCTTTAATATCGCTTTGCATTGAGATTTCAGTATGTAACCAAAATGCTTGAGCTTGTTTTAACCAACCTTCAGTGTAGTACTCAGGGTACTCAAAAGGTTTATATGCTATTCTTTTATCGAATAATCCCATATTACTGTATCATAAATTTAATAGTTGATAATTCATTTTCCCACGCACTTATATATGCGATCATATCTTGTTTTGTATTGCTCATTGAAACTATTTTCATTTCAGATAATACATTATCTAAAAACAAATTTATAGTTTCAAATTTCATTTCTACTTCTTTATCCATATATGTAAAAAGCTATATCTATAAAAGGCAAATATAAAACATGTATATTTCTGTCTTCTTGTTTGTAAGTTCTAACACCTAACAAAACTCCAGGATACATACCAATTTCTATTGCCCAGGCTCTTTTATTTTGTTTTTGCATAACATTGTATATCGTATTTAGTTTGTAATTGTTTTATGTCTTTATATTTAACTTTACCTTTAGCTTCCCAACTCCATTTAACAAACTTATCAATTTGTCGTTCAGCATACTTTTGCTTGGCTATCCTTTTTGCTTCGAAAGGATTAACCGTACTGTTTCGTCGCATTCTTTTTGATTTTGAGGTTTGTATAATGTGTGTCCTGGAAATTGCTTAGAGACTAATAATTTAAACATTTTCCAACGCATAGGAAACGATTCATTTGCTCTACCTTTAGTTTCAATTATAAAATTGTCGCCAATAAAGTCTGGTGTATATTTTATAGGTAATATTCTTTTGCAACCTCTATTTTTGTAATCACCTTTACCATTAGCTTGCCTTTCATAAACTTCATTTTCAAAATGAAAACCACTTAATAAAACAAAAGTTTCTCCTTCGTATTTTGTTTTTATTTTAGCTTTCTTTAAAGCAATGTACATATATTTTTCCAGCCCTGAGGCAAAGTCGATACCATCGTATGATACCTTCTTTGCTCTTACTGGCCCACGCTTTTTGCTTTTTCGTTTAAACAACTTCTTCATATTGTGTTTCTATATTTTTTAATAATGCTTCTTGCATTTCTTCAGTTGTAGATTCTTTTAACTTTTGCATATACAATACAGCATCCATTAATTCTTCTTGCAAGTGATTCATCCAAGCAAATAGATTAGATTGATCATCATTTAAAGTAATACCATACTTTTCAAACCCTACATCTGATCTTTGAACAAACTTATCAACTACGCGTTCAACAACTGGATCTCTAAATTCTATTTCTTTTTTATTCATTATAATGTTTGTTTTACAAATGTTCCGTTAATCATTTTACCTTTACGATTCGATATTTCTTTATAAGCTGAATCAATACAATCTTCAATAGTTACTTTTTCTAAAGCCGCTAAATTAGTCAAGACTACAACCATATCGCCAATAGCATCGATTATTTCGGGTTTATCTTTATTTAATAAAGCTTTAGCAAGTTCACCAGACTCTTCCATTAGTTTAACATATTGTGTTCTGCTATCGCCTTTGTCATATATACCTCTTGTGTGAGCCCATTGTCTTATTAGTTCAAACCTATCGTTTTTATTATAACTTTCGTTAAATATAGACGAAAAAGCTTTATTGTATATAAAACATCTGTTGTCATTGTACATAGATGTTTTTGCATTAGCTATTATCCATTTTATTGAGTCAGCGGTTAATTCAAATTCACCGTGTTCTGTAGACCATTTAACCCCTACGTTATCCATTAAATTACCTTTAAGTTTATTTAACGGGAAGGGGAAAGTACTTGTCTGCTCTGTAGCGTTAATTTTCATTTTATTATTTTTATTAATTAAATTTTTATAAGATTGTCGATCAACCTTATAGCCATAAGACTTTTGAAGTTCTATTTCCATGTCAGACACATAATTGATGTCATCGCTAGTAAGTAGAACTTCATATTCATCTGGTGCATAGCCTTGTTGCTCCGTAACTCTTTTATTAATATTACGTGTAACACCAATTTTCTTACCAGGAATGTGGTAGATTGTATACATATTTATTTTTATTTACCAACACTTAGCTCCGCTTTTATAGCAGGCAAAGGATTGTAGTTAGTTAATTTTATTTCATTAGGTTTAGGTATATATATTTCTCCACCGTATTGAGTGCATGAATATACACCCGGGGTTTTATATATACCTTGGTTTAATTTTAATTTAGGAGATGCAGGTATATTAGGTCTGTTTAAATATACTTTAGCTTGTTCTAAATGGTTATTATATAAATGACAATCACCAAGCTGACCTATAAGCTGCCCTGCTTTCAAACCAGCACCTTTAGCCAACATTTCTAATAGCAAACCGTACATTGCAATATCATAAGGCAAACCTAAAAATACATCAGCCGAACGTTGCTGCCACATCAAATCCATAACACCGTTGTTAATATAAACTTGAAAAGCGTAATGACAAGGAGGCAAAGCCATATCATTCATTTTGTGTGGAGCCCACGCGCTAACCATAAGACGTCTAGAATCTGGATTAGTGTTGATGCTATACACAAGCTTTTCGAGCTGATCTACGCCGTTAAAATCGCGCCATTGTTTTCCATACACGGGTCCTAAAGTTTCATCAGTTCTACCTGAACGTTCATAATCTGGTCGCCAATACTTAACTCCATTATCTTCTAAGTATTTTAAATCAGTTCTACCTTGTAATATCCAAAGCAATTCAGTTCTTGCTGCATTAAAACTTATTTTCTTACCTGTAAGTATAGGAAAGCCAAGAGCCATATCGTGTTTAATGGTTCTACCAAAAACAGATTTTGTTCCAGTGCCTGTTCTATCTTTTTTGTCAGATCCTCCGTAAAGAATCCCAGACATTAATCCTCTATATTCATTTTCTATGTTTATCATAATAGTATTTACAGTATTCAAATATTTTTGTCCATATTTCTGTTTTACCATAAGCATCAGGGCTAACATTAACTTTACCTTTATTTTTAATACTTATGTACCAAGCCGTATCGTTTTTAGCTTGAGGAGCTATTGCTATATCATTTCTAATACACCAACGTTGAGCTTCCCAGAAATCTTCATCAAACGGCACTTTTCCCATATCACAGGGTTTCTTCTTTACTCCCATGGCATTGGTTCTCCATCTAAGTTAACAGGCTGATGAGGTAAAAAGCAACCAGACTTTGGTTCCCATTTAAAATGAGCTTCAGCACCATTCTCTCCTAAGTTTTGAAACTTAACTTTAAGAACTTTACATTTAACAGTTTTTTCTTCGTAGTTTCTGTGAACTAACAAACCGTGATAAGAAGCATCGTACCATTCACCACCACCTTTAATGTTGTACATTGTAGGTTCTTCAATCTTACCATCTTTGTCTTTATACATTTTAGTAGGATGCGCAACAATAAATACTAATACATCATACTTTTTAGCAAAGATTTCAATCTTGCTTAAGTATTCCATAGTATATCTATTTACGTCTTCAGTTTTACAATCTACGTCTCTAACCTTATTGAATGGATCAATTACCAAACATTTAATACCTTTACGTTTTACTAGCTCTGCAGCTTTCTTTAAAACAGATTCTAAAGTATAACGTTCCATATCTATATGAAAGTAATTGCTATTGCAATGATCTGCTACTTGATTCCATCTATCACCGCCAATATCTTCTTTAGAAGGCATACCTTGCCAAGTTTTACGCATTAATTTATGAGCGTGTAAATAGGTAGGTACATTTTCAGGCGAAGCGAAAGCCGTTTTCCAACCATAGTTTGCATTATAGCCAACAACCATTTGGTCGACAAAATCACTTTTACCGGAAGAAGGAATACCAGTGACAGTAATAAATTGACCGGTATAAGTTGAAAAAATCTCATCAAAGTTACTAAGCCCAACTTGAAATCCTTTCTTAAAACCATTACGAACAAAGTCAGTGATCTCATCTTCAATGTCTCTGAAAGTTGTAACATTTTCAAGAGGGACTGGTTTTGCTCCTGTAATTCTTTCTGTAAGCTTTTCTGTTCCATGTTTTAATAAGTATTCGTTTGCATCTTTGCAATCATCAAATGTAGTTATATAACATACTTCAGAGCCTAATCTACGTATTAGCTCTGTTTGTAAAGCTTGTCCAGCTTCGTCCGAGTCTACAGCTAGTATAATCTTTTCTTTGTCTTCAAAGTAATCTATACAGCTATCTAAATAGTCTAAGTTGTTTGAGTTTAGTGTTGCTCCGTTAGGAACTGATATAGCGTTTGTTATACCAGCTTCGTGTAGTGCAAGCACATCCATCTCTCCTTCAACAATAACACAATACTCAAAACCAACTACACTATCTATATTATAAAATACTTTCTCAGCACCCTTATATAATTTAAAGTTCTTTCTTCCATCTCGGTATTTAACATTAGTTAATTCACCGCCCATAAAATAGTTGAACTTTATTACATTCTCGGTTTTACCGGTCTGTGGCATCCATTCAGGACCCTCAGTAACTTTTAAATCACTGAGAGTCTGTTTGGATATACCTCTTGTTTTAAACCAATCTTCAACTTTAGTACCAGGAGCTTTCATAAGAACCTTCTCTGGTTTGACATATACTTTTTCAGCTTTACCTTTACGCTTATAAGTATGTAGTTGAAATGAGGTATTACAATTATGACAAGTACCGAGACCCCGTTCCCAATCGTAAGAAGCGCATTTTGCTTTTTGATTTTTGGGTTTCCTAGTGTGAGAACAAACCGGGCATATACCCTGCTTTTTACCTTCTTCTAGGCCATGCACATTGAATTCCTCAATCGCAAATCCATTGATCTCTGTTGTCTGCATTTAATTTAATTTAATTTAATTATTCTCCGTCTAAGCACTCGGGACATATATCACAATAATCGAAGTCACACTTAGTCATAACTTCGCCGCACATTTCACATTGTTCGCTAGAATGGCAAATCATCAGGTTGCGGAGCTAATGATTGAGCTTGTTGAGGTTGATCTGTTCTAGGAGCAGCTGCTACGTTATCTCCATTTGTCCATACTACTTTAACATTACCAAGATAAGTTTTAGGTGCTTTACCTTCTCTTTCTTCTTTTGTTTGATCAACAATAACTGGACCTTGATTTCCGAACTGATCTACTTCATCGTTTAAAGTAATTGTGATTGGTAGGTACTTACCTTTTTTTCCAACGATAACTTTATCTTTTGGAATTTCACTTAAATTAATACTTGCTTTAATAATACTTGCCATAATTAGTATGTAGTTAATTGGTTAAACATTCTTGTTAATTGTTTTTTAGTTGCTCCTGTAGTTCTTCTTAAGTTATCTACAGCTTTTACATGTGTTTGATTTGCATAGAAATTTTCAGGGCTTGTTTTTAATCCTGTTACACTACACGTTTTTTTTGTTGATTTTCTCATAATTTAATTTGATTTGATTTGTTATTAATATTATCGTTTGTTATTCGTATTCAGTTTGTAAATCATTATAACGTTTTTGTTACTAAGTACTGCGCTGGGTCAAAGTCCTTATTTTTATAAAACAATCTGTACTGTTCTATAGCTTGTTCTACTTTGTCTTTACCTCTTTCTAAAAATTGCGCCGAGCAATCAAATATACCTATATTGCCACTTGTTTTATCAATAGCTAGGAATACCATATCCATATTAAAATATGTTGAATATATATAAGCTTGGCTGTCATAGTTATATTCCCTTGCGGAATAAGAAAACTTATCTAAATTAGATGTTGTTTTCAAATCTACTATTAATTGTTGGGTATTGTTTTTAATATCACCCTTTAATTTCCACCATTCTCCACCTAGTTCTAAAACACCCGGTACTTCGTATTCAACATCAATATCTTGAATCAACTCTCTACATACTTTATTAGCCATTAATTTGTCACGTAGCAAAGCTAGTTCATCAGCTTCTTTTTGTAACAGACACATTTCACCGCCTGATAGTTCTTTGTAAACTTTAGAATTTCTAGTAGTAGAATTTATTATTTTGTATCTCTCTAGTTTATCTGGTTCAAGAACTAATGTATGAAAATAACCACCTTTAATTAAGTTTGGATTACCTATAATAGGTTTTTTAAAACTAAGTGGATCTCTTAATAATGATCTTATGTCTGAATTACTTAAGTACTGTTTTCCAAAATCTCCATAATAATCTTCATCACTATCTAATCTTTTTAGGATTTCTTTTTTTTCTTTACTTGTCATAAGGTTTTTAAGGTTGCAGCAGGTATTTCGTATTTGCTTTTAATAGCATCTAAACTTCCCCCTGCTTTTAAGAAAGCTTTTGCTTTTGTTAGTGCTTGTCCTTCTAACTTAGGTTTAGCTTTTTCAGCTTTACCGTGATCGGCATCTTGTGTATCGTCAATTAGAAATAAATTCCCAAGTGCATACTTTTTACCGTAACTGGAAGCACTACCAAATTTTTGTGGCATTTGCATACCCTTCTGATCAAGGTCAATTCCGACTATAGCCGTAGCTTGTATAGCATCTTTGCCATCGGTAACCGTGGCTTTAGACTCTATTATTGGAAAAGGGTCATTTGATATTAGTGTTTCACTAATTGTTACTGAGACTCCTAATTCTAATAAAAAGGGTTTTGTTGCTTCAAGGATGTCTTCGGCTGATCTGAAGTTGTATTTACCGAAGGAGTTAAACCTAGACTTTTTAGATTTAAACTTTGTTTGGATAGTCGCTAATTTTTCGTTTATGTTCATTCGTTCTTAATTAAATCGCTTATATATATAATCACATATACAAACAGTGTTTTACAAATATTTTTACTTTAATCTAAAGAAAGTCAAGCACTTGCGTGTGGTCAACAGAGTCAATCAGTTTATTTACTGCTTGCTTTTTAAGCTCTGAAACTCTCACATAACCGCTTGGTCCATTCATATTTAATGCTAATGCTATTTCTTTACCAGATAGCTTTTCGCAATCCAACCCGTAACTTAGTCTTAGTACTTCGTATTCATTTTCATTTAAATACTTTTTACACAAACCAGTTAGGTACACATTCATCAACGCTATGTTGTAAGGTTCTGAGTCATCAGGTATTTGAAACGCAAAGTTATCGTCATCTTCTTTAACAGGTATATCGATACTTAAAAATATGCTGTTGAAAAACATAGCTACTAAAGCTTTATCTTTACCAAGGTCTTTTCTTATCTCGTTTAACTTGTACTCAGGTATACGTATATTACCTCTATTGATGTCTATAGCGCGTCTAATTGATCCTTTAATACGTTTAGCTAAGAAAGATTTTATTGTCTTTTCAGGGTCTTTAGATTCCATTACCCTGCTTATATCTAACTTACCTACTGCTTTAACTAAACCTATAGAACCTTCTTGAATTAAATCATTAATACTTAACACACCTGAAGCTTGATCGGAAGTTGAAAACTTTCTAGCTATATTTTCTGTTAGTGGTAAGAATTTTACAATTAATTCGTCTTTAGTATATTCATCCCAGAATTTACCTTCCAGTCTTGCTACTGATTTTTTTACGTCTTCTTTGTATCTTATGTAGTTTTGTATGTTATACTTTTTCATTTTCTTCTATAGTTCTAAAAGCTCTCGCCATTAAGTTATCATTGGAATAATATATATTACCTATTTTTGCCATCCATTCGTTAAATTCTTGAGTCATAATTGTTGATTTAAAAGTTCCTTCTCTTTTTTAAGTTCATTACTCATATTTCTATATATAGTTCTAGTAGAACAACCTAAAGCGTCTGCTAGTTTAACCATTGTTATTTTTTCGTTTTCGTGATTTATTAAAATCATAGCATCGTATATTTCACTATGTGATATCTTAGCTCTGCCAACCATTGCACCTACTATAGCAAGCTTTTGTCGCATTTCAAGACCGGTAAAGTCTTTAAATATTACTTTACGTAATTTATTTGGAGGCGGTGTTTCCAAATCCATTAGTGAAACATCATATATCATGCTCTGTAGTAACTGTTCTGAAACTTTAAATGTAACAAACCCAGCTTTCTTATTGCATATGTACTTAGATAACGCTTCAAAGCTTTCTTGGTCCATTTGAGGATTCAAGTACCATAATACATATAAATGCCATTTAAGACTTCTATAAGTGGTTATTTTAGCTTTAGAATTAAACAATGTATAACATTGATGTGTACCCTCTTCGTAATAATAACCCCATTCAAATATTTCTGTGGGTTTATCAGTTATAGGGTCACGTCTATATATTATTTTATGACGATCTAAATAAGATGTATCTCTTGTATAATGCGACATTAGCTTCTTACTATTATATAAATAACAAGCTATCGTCACACTTTCGTAATCGATGCTTTATTATTTATTTCCGGTTTTTTTATATATTTATTTTTAATAAATATTTTAGAGGTTATCTATTTGTTTTTGTAATTCCAGTATTTTGTTTTCAATATCTTCTATTAGCTCATACTTTTCAGTCATTATATAAGTTGATCTTATCTTTACAAGATCTGACAATTCTAATTCAAGCTTTGCTTTTTTATTCAATGCAGGTACAATACCCTCAAAGTATTCTACATTTTCAAACTGCTTATTAAATTCTTTATCCCATTCCTGTTGCTTAGCAACTAATTTATCTATAACTTTATCAGCTACTATATCGGCTAACTTATTCATTTGTTTATCAGTCATTTACGGTCTTGTTATTAATTGTTCGTTTTTATTTCGCACTGTGTGTTTTTCATTTTCATAATAATTCCAGTAAGCTTCAACACTACATTCAGCTTTATATTCATCAGGCATACACTGAGGAGGTTGTACAAAAGCATCGTTAGAAATACCATTAGGCAAAGTGTATAGCACGTCGCGACATTTAGCGATAGTCAAATGTTGTTTGC
>Ga0228662_1001126_pt1 | contig 11509 bp, 6 predicted proteins | sample 76DmetaG_FD_183173 | JGI IMG/M metagenome (GOLD analysis project Ga0228662, IMG submission 183173) | Seawater microbial communities from Monterey Bay, California, United States - 76D | ecosystem: Environmental > Aquatic > Marine > Coastal | place: USA: California | collected 2016-11-10
CAGTCTTAATCAAATCAGAGGCAATGAAATTGATGAATCTGGGGTTCAATTACTTCAGGAAACTCGTTTCAATGAGCACACCATAGAACCCACCAAGCTATATTCTCATAATGCCGATGTTGATGCCATGAACGAAAAAGAATTGGGGGAATTGGAAGAGGAAAAATGGGAGTTTTTTGCAACAAAAAAAGGAAATCAAAAAATGATGGAATCCTTTGTAAAATCACTAATTGTTCAGGATAAACTCATCTTAAAAAAGGGAGCTAAAGTCATGTTCCTAAAAAATAACCATGAACGAGCTATTATGAATGGAACTCTGGGTGTAGTTGTTGATTTCAAAAAAGACGTAGACGAAAATGGACCCTTTCCTTTGGTTCAGCTCATGGATAAACGTAAAATTCTTGCTAAACCAGATATCTGGTCGATTAACAATGAAAAAGGAACTCCTTTGGTTAGCTTTGAACAGGTTCCCCTCCGACTGGCTTGGGCTATTACCGTTCACAAAAGCCAAGGAATGACATTAGAGGCTGCTGAAATTGATTTAAGTAAGGCATTTGAACCGGGACAAGGATATGTTGCCCTATCTCGATTAAAAGACTTAGAAGGACTAAAACTACTAGGTATTAACCGCATGGCTATTGAGGTAGATGCATTGGCTCTGAAAGCAGACCAACGGTTTCAAGAGTTGAGTCAAGAGATTGATAATCTTGCAGAGTCTAATTTTGAAAAAGACTGGAAGAGTCATATCATCGCTAGTGGAGGAACTACAGACCCAAAAGAAATCAAGAAACACAAGGCCAAAACACAAGCTAAAGAAAAAAAGATATCTACCTATGAGCAAACGATTGAGCTCATCAAAGAAGGAAAATCACTGCATGAAATTAGTGACCATAGAGGAATGGCCTTAACCACTATCCAAGGACACATTTTAAAAATATCAGACACCTATCCAGAAGTTAATATTGAAGCATACAAACCTGATGAGGTGCTTATGGACCGTATCGAAAAAATCTATTCTGAAGCAGATAATGGGAACGAAGAGAACTACAGTCCCGATGGTCGAATTAAATCGAGTATCATCTTCAAAGAACTGGGTGGCAAAATAGACTATGGGACCATCAAATTGGCTTATGCCTATTTGGATATATAATTATCTAATAATAGTCACAGTTCCATTCATGTGTATCAATTTAGGGTTAACCCCTCTGGGTTCTCTGTACTCCAACAACCAAAAGTATACTCCGTCGGGTACTATTTCCCCTCTATAATTACCGTCCCACCCATTTTCAATGTCGTTAGTTTCAAATAGTTTCTCTCCCCAGCGATTGTATATTGTTAAAACAGTCTCATCAACATGCTGAAAAACAATCGGTCTAAATCGTTCATTTAAATCGTCACCGTTTGGCGTAAAAACATTGGGCATATGCAGCTCAAACTCCTCACAATCAATTAATTCTACATTTATCGTATCCGAATTTTCACACCCTTTGCTTGATTCAGATATTGCCCAATAAGTACCTTCTTGGCTTACATCTAGCGTTGTTCTTGTTGATTGATCATTCCAAGTGACTCGATCTCCATCCGTTTGGGCAGTCAACCTTATTTGCTCACCAGTGCAAATTGAAGTATCATTCCCTAGTGAAATAATGGGATTAGGTTCTAACTCAATGCTTATCGTGTCTCGTGTTTCTCCACAATCGTTCTGCTCCATCAACCAGTATTCTCCTGGGCTAATTGCATCATAACTTGCATTTGTAGAACCATCCTGCCATTGCTTGTCTAGTGTGCTGAGTGTTTTATTTTGAAGGATTATTTGGTCTCCGTCACAGAGCGTAGTGTCGTTTCCTAAATCTACTTGGGGTGATTGTTCATTTGAAACAATTAAATTTCTCAAAATAATACTATCACATCCATATACATCTGAAAAATGATCGGGATATACACCTGCTATTTTAAAGAATTGTCCATCGATTTCTATGCTATCCCCATTACAAATGGTCGTGTCTTTCTGCTCCCAGGGACAAACATTTTCTGCACTAAATGAGGTAATTGCTGTTCTGGTAATGGGTTGATCCCAGCTTTTGAAAACATTTCTGCTAGAAATGCTACCTGACATGCTTGAGGACAATGAGAAAAAATCCTCAACCTGGATAGAAAAAGAAGACTCACAATTTGAAAGAATATCAGAAGTATCAATAATAGTAAAAAAACCATCTGTACCAGTATTCGAAGCTGGATTAGACGAGGAACCGCATAAATATATTTTTTCACTATTGGAACCAATGATTTTACCCATCCCTCTATTAACACCACTACCCGAACTTAAAATATTTTTGGCCCATTTCACACTACCCGATGTATCAATTTTCATTACAAAAGGTTGAAGGTTAACATTTGTTCTACCCGCGATATAAATAGATTCATTATCTGTGTATATACTATAAAATGATAACTCTTTGTCATTAGTATTTGATACCTCATACTGCTTTGTCCACATTAAATTTGCATTGGAATCTACCTTAAGAATTCCCCATGAATCAGGTGACAATAGATTACTTGTTACTAAAAAATATGACTCGTCGTAAAGAGATACTACAGAATTTGATTTACCATATGGCTTCGGATATATGTATTTACGCCAACCATTCTCTAGGTTTATGAGGTTTCTTGCAATCACCTCTCCGTCTGAAGTGTGTTTGAGTATGTTTATTCCTCCACCAGAAAAAGTTGCATTCATTGACGCCGTCAGAATGCTTCCAGATGACAATTCTGTAATTCCTCTTCCATAGCATTCATTAACAATAGTCCATTCTTTATACCACTCTGGATTTAGACTTTCGTCTAACTTTAAAATACTAGGATCATCCAGATAAGAATTATTTCCCTCATCATGTCCAACAATTAAATACCCGCCGTTAGCACTAGCAATTGCAGTAAAAGGTCTTTCTCTAGTACGTGCAGAATTATTAGAACGCTCAATAACAGATGACTTTACAATGCTACCATCTGGGCTTATTTCAAACACCAAAATATCTTGCTCCAAAGATGAACCTACATCTGTGTAGCTTGTTGTTTTACAAAAAATAGCATAATTGCCCGATGCTTTCTGGAATGCTCCTACAAAATTTTCTTGATTAAATCCACCATAAGCAAATGAAGAAAGCACCTCTCCACATGAATCCATTTTTACAAAAAGTATGTCTGTACTGCCTGCCCCAAAAGAGGTAGTTGTTCCAAAAGCATCAAATCCACTAGAAGTTTCAAATACCTTAAAAAAATAATCTGTAGATATTCCACCTCTATAAACTTTATTTATATTTTGAGCATATAAAGACGAGAATTGAAAACCAATAAATGGCAGCATAAATAGTAGAATCAATCTAAAAAATTTCACGGTTGCAAAAGACCATTAACTTATCACAAAAAATTATGATTCACATCATAAATACATATGATATATTGACATTTACTTAAATTTGACACTGGTATGATGGATGAAATAAAATGCCCCCATTGTGGGAGCAATTTTGATGTGGAAGAAGTGCTGAGCGGAAAAGTTCAGGCCCATTTCAAACAAGAATATGAGAATAAACTTGCCGAGCAAACGGTTCGATTTCAAACAGAGCAAGCAAAACTCAATAAGGAAGTAGAGGCATTTGAGCAAAAAAAGAAGAAAGAAAATGAGCTGTTTCAAGAAAAATTGAAACAACAATTGCTCAAAGAAAAAGAAACCATAAAAAAACAAACACTTGAATCCTTTGAAGAGCAAATCCGATCACTAAAAGAAGAAAACGAACAACGAAAAGAAGACAATAAAAAACTCAGAATCAATGAGGTAGAACTCAAAAGAAAAGAAAGAGAGCTTCAAGAAAAAACCGAGAACTTACAGCTTGATGTTGAGAAAAAAATGCTCGAAAAACAACAGGTAATTGAGCAAAAAGCACGAGCAAAAGAACGGGAGGAATTCGAACTCGAAAAAATAAAGTTGCTCAAACAAATTGAAGACAACAAAAAACTCGCCGAAGAAATGAAACGCAAAGCTGAACAAGGCAGCATGCAACTTCAAGGTGAGGTTCAAGAATTGGCACTGGAAAACTTACTCGCAACCAGCTATCCTTTTGATGTTATTAAAGAAGTACCCAAAGGAGTTCGCGGTGCAGATTGTATTCAAGTAGTTAGAAATCAACGACAACAAGAATGCGGTTCGATTGTATATGAAAGTAAGCGAACCAAAAGTTTTTCTGGAGATTGGATCAATAAGCTAAAACAAGATCAAATGAACTGCAAGGCCGATATTGCAGTAATCGTAACTGAAACCTACCCAACAGGTATGGATCGTTTTGGTCTTAAAGAGGGAGTTTGGATTTGTGGCTTTCATGAGCTCAAAAGTTTATCCCTTGTCTTACGTGAGATGATTATCAAGACACAATCTGTTCGTTCAATGGAAGAAAATAAAGGTGATAAAATGGAATTACTCTACAAATACTTGACTAGCAATGAGTTTATTCATAATATCGAACAGATAGTTCAAAATTATGACAGTATGATTAACCAATTAAACACAGAAAAGAAAATAATGATGAAGAATTGGGCTACTCGCGAAAGACAGATTTGGACGGTTCAAGGAAATATTTCATCTCTTTTTGGAAATATTAAAGGAATTGCTGGCAATGAACTAGACAATCCATCGGTTTTTGAGCTTCCAGATCATATGGATGAATAATTTCATATAAATTTAATAAAGGCTCTGCTATACTGAATACATTTGATTAAAATTGCAGCCATGCAATTTTGGTGGCTTTTTTTGCTTTTCTTCTTTCCATTCTTTGGAGGTGTTACAGGACTAACCCTTCAAAGCAAAAAAACGCGTCAACTGAAATTGTTTTTAGCCTTTAGTGGTGCATTCTTAATATCCATCACCATTCTTAATCTCATTCCTGAAGTGTATGATAAGATAGGTCATCAAGCAGGTTACTATATCCTGGCTGGTTTTTTCTTGCAGATTATAGTTGACTTCTTCACCAAAGGTATTGAACATGGACATCTTCACTTTCACGAATTCAAAAAAGGCTTCCCTTTTTCCATTTTTATAGCACTCAGTATGCATGCTTTCATTGAAGGACTTGGGCTAGGAGGAGATACGTTTTCTGAAAGTATTCAAAATAATTTGGTCTTTGCTATTGGGCTTCATGAGCTGCCTGCGGCATTTGCGTTAGCAGTAGTGCTGAAGAGTGTTTTCTCAAAAAATAAAACTAATTATTTATGGATTACGCTTTATGCCTCGATGGTTCCCTTGGGAATGATAGTTGGAAATCAATTATTAGATTATGCAGAAATTTTTAGCACCCTCATTGCGGTAGTTATTGGTGTATTTCTTCATATCAGTACAACCATTCTTTTTGAAAACAATGAGAGCCACACGTACGGAAAATACAAGCTAATTGCTATTCTAATCGGTCTAATCGTTGCTTTGCTCGCCGTAAATTTAGGCGGACACTAGTCGTATATTTGATTTAATAATCCAGCAAGCCTAACTCCTGCTTGCTCTAGCCTTAGTTGAACGGTTTGTTTATGTCTGAAGCTATAGCTGTAGCCTAATTTTGTTTTATCTCCAAAATCATAACATGCAGATCGAAGCTTTTGACTTTCATCTGCCCAATCTCTGACCGAGGTTGACTGCCAATTAGCTACTTGAGATGGTGTTACATTTCTATCAATTTGATCACCCAGTTCTCGATAACTTAATTTTAAATGATCAATCATATCCGTATCCCAAATGCGATGTAAGTTGGTTTTTTCACCAAACCATTCCAGTTTCACTTTATTCCCCCCTCGATCTTCAGACAATCCTACATGCAAAGGTTGATGAATATCACCAACCATATGAACAAGAGCCATTATAGCAAACTCCTCATTTTCAACGAGTTCAAATTCTTTTGTCTCCAACTCTATCATCAATTTTTCAATGGTAGCGATTACGTCCCCTTTTGGATTTTTATTGGATTCATTATAATTCATTCCATCGGGAATGCTCACATAATGCCAACTATTCATATGCTTATAATTGGCATCCGCACGAATAAAATCCATGTGATTACCACACATTTCTAAAGAATACAATTGTAAAATTTCGTTTACTTTTTTACTGGCTTTTTTAGTTAGGTGTTTTTGTGCCACATAGCCTACCACACGATGGCCTGTTGGTCCCCAAGCTAACGCAGTATTACAAAAGATTAAAAAAAATAGAAGAAACGTTGATTGAACTGACTTCATATTTACAAAACTAGCATAAAGCCTCTAAAACTAATTACATATTTCGGCGATACTGTCCCCCTACTTCAAAAAGAGCGTTTGTTATCTGTCCCAATGAACAAACCTTACAAGCCTCCATCAATGCTTCAAAAAGATTCTCATTGTTCAATGCAGTTTGTTGAACTTGCTTTAACTGGTTTTGTGATTCTGACTCATAACACGAATTCAAACCTTCTAATGTCTTAATTTGAATCTTCTTCTCATTTTCAGTTGCACGAATTACTTCTTTTGGTAAAATGGTAGGTGATCCCTTGCTATTCAAGTACGTATTCACACCGATAATTGGGAAATCTCCATTGTGCTTAAGCGTTTCATAATGCAGACTTTCTTCCTGAATCTTACTGCGTTGATACATTGTTTCCATTGCTCCAAGCACCCCACCACGGTCAGTAATTCGATCAAATTCTGTAAGCACTGCCTCTTCTACCAAATCTGTAAGTTCTTCTGTAATGAATGAACCCTGCATTGGATTTTCGTTTTTGGCAAGTCCCAACTCGTTATTAATAATCAATTGTATCGCAACTGCTCTTCGAACACTTTCCTCTGTAGGTGTTGTAATTGCTTCATCATAAGCATTGGTATGTAAAGAGTTACAATTATCATAAATGGCATACAAAGCTTGAAGTGTAGTTCTGATATCATTAAAATCAATTTCTTGTGCATGTAAACTTCTACCACTGGTTTGGATGTGATATTTCAACATCTGACTACGTTCATTTGCACCGTATTTCAATTTCATTGCTTTAGCCCATATTTTCCGAGCCACTCGACCTATTACTGCATACTCTGGATCTATTCCATTGGAAAAGAAAAAAGATAGGTTAGGTCCAAAATCATTAATATCCATTCCTCTACTGAGGTAGTATTCTACATAGGTAAACCCATTAGCTAACGTAAAAGCAAGTTGAGTGATTGGGTTTGCACCAGCTTCTGCTATGTGATAACCCGATATCGAAACGGAGTAAAAATTTCTCACTCCCTTATCTGTAAAATACTGTTGAACGTCCCCCATCAGACGAAGTGCAAATTCAGTAGAAAAAATACAGGTATTTTGTGCTTGATCCTCTTTGAGAATATCTGCCTGAACAGTGCCTCGTACTTGTTTTAAGGTTTCTGCTTTAATTGACGAATAAACATCCTTTGGAAGAACCATATCTCCTGTGACACCCAATAGCATAAGACCTAACCCATTGTTTCCCTCGGGTAGTTCTCCTTGATATTGAGGTTGAGAAGTGCCTTTATCCGAAAAATGAGTTTCAATTTTCTTCTTGATTACTTCTTCCAGCTTATTCTCTTTGATATATTTTTCGCATTGTTGATCAATGGCAGCGTTCATAAAATATCCCAATAACATTGGTGCAGGACCGTTAATGGTCATACTGACCGAAGTTTTAGAATCTGCCAAATCAAAGCCAGAATAAAGTTTCTTAGCATCGTCTAAACAACAAATACTCACTCCAGCATTACCAATTTTACCATATATATCAGGACGATAATCAGGGTCATTACCATACAGGGTAACCGAATCAAATGCCGTACTTAATCGTTTAGCCGGCATATTACTACTCAAGTAATGAAAACGCTTATTGGTTCTTTCTGGACCACCCTCTCCTGCAAACATTCGAGTTGGATCTTCACCTTGACGTTTAAAAGGATAAATACCTGCTGTAAAAGGAAATTTACCAGGGACATTCTCTTGAAGGTTCCAAAGTAAAACATCTCCCCACGCTTCATACTTAGGTAAACATACCTTACTTATTTTTTGATGAGAAAGTGAGTTTGTTTTTGTTTCAACCTTTATCTCTTTTCCTCTGACTAGATAAGTATATATATCGTTAGAATATGACGCCTTAACCTGGTCCCACTCATCAATAATAACTTGTAATTTTGAATCAAAATTTAATGAAACCTTCTCATAGGTTTCCTGTAAGTCCTTAATTATTCGGTCTGAATCTAACAATTTAGCTTCTTTTACTGTGCTAATTGTTTTATGAATACCATATAGTTTCTGGGCAATTTCTGATTGTTGTTTTGCCCAATTATTATAAGTACGGTTATTTTCTGCAATCTCTGATAGGTATCGAACTCGTTTGGGAGGAATGATATAAATTTTTTCGCTAAGTTCTTGATTTGTATCAAATGAAGTAGATAAATCAGAGGATGTTTTATCCTGAATTGTCTGAATAACCGTTGCATATAGAGCATTTACACCAGGGTCATTGAATTGACTAGCGATTGTTCCATACACAGGCATTTCATCTGGATCTTGGTCAAATAACTTATGATTGCGTTGAAATTGCTTTTTGACATCTCTCAGTGCATCTAATGCACCACGCTTATCGAATTTGTTCAGTGCAATTACATCTGCAAAATCGAGCATATCAATTTTTTCTAACTGAGTAGCTGCACCGTATTCAGGAGTCATAACATACAAACTCACATCACTGTGGTCTGTTATTTCCGTATCACTTTGACCAATTCCAGAGGTTTCTAGTATGATTAAATCATAACCTGCTACTTTCAGAATATCTTTTGCTACATCAATATGTGCAGATAATGCAAGGTTAGCCTGTCTGGTAGCTAGCGAACGCATATAGACACGATCATTACGAATACTATTCATTCGAATGCGATCTCCGAGTAAAGCCCCACCTGTTTTCCTTTTGGATGGGTCAACCGATATAATAGCAATATTTTTTTCTGGAAAATCGATTAAAAATCTTCTAACTAATTCATCCACAAGACTACTTTTCCCTGCTCCTCCAGTGCCTGTTATTCCAAGAACTGGGGTAGAAATAGATTGAGCTTCCTCGCTTATTTGATTAAAAAAATCCTGATTTTCTTTTGGAAAATTTTCAGCAGCCGAGATTACTCGAGCAATGGACATTTTATTCTTTAATCTGAACGACTCCACTTCTCCGTTCAATTCTTGACCAATTGGATAGTCTGATTTTTGAACCAAATCATTAATCATTCCTTGAAGCCCCATAGATCTTCCATCATCTGGGTGATAGATCTTGGCTATGCCATAATCCTCCAAATTTTTAATCTCTGATGGAAGAATAGTTCCTCCTCCACCTCCAAAAAGTCGAATATGACCTGCACCTTTTTCAACTAAAAGGTCCCGCATATATTTAAAATATTCATTATGACCGCCCTGATAGCTGGTCATTGCAATAGCATTAGCATCTTCTTGAATAGCTGTATTGACGACTTCTTCAGCACTTCTATCATGCCCCAAATGGATGACCTCACAACCACTAGATTGAATAATTCGTCTCATCACATTGATTGCTGCATCATGACCATCAAATAGAGAGGCTGCTGTTACAATTCTTACTTTGTGAATAGGTGAATACGGTTTTTGATCTTGCATATCCTTATACTAATCTTCACAAAAGTAAGGCAACTACCCTCTTTTAGGACAGAAGACAGCTAGTATAGATTTTGTAAAAACTAGCAGCAATTATGTCCATATAAATTAATTTATTATTATAATGAGCCATTAACTTAGTATGAGTTAAGCATAAAAAATCACCTCAAAAGTCCATCAGAACTAGTTTGAGTGATAATTCAACTACACTAAATATTTATTGGAATGATTCATTCTATTGAATACTGACTGGAATTAAATTATAGTCGGGCTATTTGATTTATATTTACAGCCAAATAACAATTAAATCTTGAATGGAGATAATCAGAGGTTTTTTAGGGTTGATGATGCTTGTGGGGATAGCCTACCTTTTTAGTAAACATAAAAAGAATATTAACTGGAAGCTAGTCATCACTGGAATTCTAATCCAATTTGTTTTAGCAATACTTGTTTTTAAACAAATTCAAATTCCATTTACTAGCATATCCATGTCTAGTATCTTTTCTTTCTTAGCCAGTTTTTTCACCCAGTTACTTTCATTTACGGACGCTGGAGCACAATTTATTTTTGGAAGTTGGCCAGACTCTGCTGAGATATTTAAACTAGGTTCTGAAGGGCGTGTTGAGCATACCATCGGGTATGTTTTTGCCTTTAAAGTTCTACCCACCGTTGTTTTCTTCTCTGCACTTACCTCGTTGCTTTATTATTTGGGCATCCTTCAGAAAATTGTCTATGGATTTGCTTGGGTATTGAGTAAAACCATGCGATTATCAGGTGCTGAAAGTCTTGCAGCTGCAGCTAATATTTTTGTTGGGCAAACTGAAGCACCGCTCATTGTTAAACCATATATCTCTAAAATGACTAATTCTGAGATCATGTGTCTAATGACTGGAGGCATGGCCACAATAGCTGGTGGTGTGTTTGCTGCATTCATAGGTTTTTTAGGTGGTGACGATATTGCAGCTCAACAGGAATTTGCAAAACACCTTCTAACAGCATCCATCCTATCTGCACCAGCTGCAATAGTTTGTGCTAAAATTCTTTTCCCCGAAACAGAGAAGGTAAATCAAGATCTTGATATTAATAAAGAAAAAATGGGTAGCGGACCACTAGAAGCTATATCAATGGGAACTACCGACGGCATTAAACTAGCTGTTAATGTTGCGGGAATGATTTTAGTTTTTTTGGCTTTTATTGCCCTAATCAACTATTTATTGATTAATGTGATTGGTGGATTTAATGGCATTGGTTCATGGAAATTCACATCGCTCAACGAAATCATTCAATCTAATACGATATACGATAGCTTCAACTTACAAATGATTCTTGGTTATTTGTTTGCTCCGCTTGCTTGGATCATTGGTATAGAACTAAACGATATTATTATAGCTGGTCAACTTCTGGGTGAAAAGACAGTTATTAATGAATTCATTGCCTACCTATCATTAAAAGATATTGTCGCTGATAATATGGGAAATGCTTTAATACAAAAAAGGACTGTAGTAATTTTAACCTATGCATTGTGTGGATTTTCAAATTTTGCTTCAATTGGTATCCAGATTGGGGGTATTGGCTCAATTGCACCTAATCAACGTTCTACATTAGCAAGATTAGGTCTAAGATCACTTATCGGAGGTACTTTAGCATGTCTTATGACTGCAACGATTGCTGGAATTTTTAACTAACTATGAATCGTGGTTATCTATATGGAGATGGTTTTTTTGAGACAATCCGTGTGAATAATGGACAAATTCCGCTTATAATCCAACATCTAGAACGAATTCAAGAGGCCATTGATATTTATAAGTTAATTCCGACCTTTCA
>Ga0228662_1001134_pt1 | contig 11376 bp, 34 predicted proteins | sample 76DmetaG_FD_183173 | JGI IMG/M metagenome (GOLD analysis project Ga0228662, IMG submission 183173) | Seawater microbial communities from Monterey Bay, California, United States - 76D | ecosystem: Environmental > Aquatic > Marine > Coastal | place: USA: California | collected 2016-11-10
GTCTCTCTCGCAAAACTCGCAGTTCATTAAAACGGCAGATCATCAGCTTGAGGTGCTAGTGATTGAGCAGCTTGCTGAGGTTGATCATCTCTAGGCGCTGTAGCTACATTATCTCCATTAGTCCATACTACTTGTACATTACCTAAGTAAGTTTTAGCTGTTTTAGCTTCTCTTTCTTCTTTTGATTGAGCTACTACTATAGGTCCTTGATTACCGAACTGATCAGGTTCATCGTTTAATGTTATAGTAATTGGTAAGTATTTACCTTTTTTACCTTCAATGATCTTTGTCTTATCAATGTTATTAAGATTGATACTTGCTTTAATAATACTAGCCATAATTAGTACGCTGTTAATTGGTTAAACATTCTTGTTAATTGTTGTTTAGTTGCCCCTGTAGTTCTTCTTAAGTTGTCTACAGCTTTTACGTGTGTTTGCTTTGAATAAAAGTTTTCAGGACTTGTTTTTAATCCTGTTACACTACACGTTCTTTTTGTTGATTTTCTCATAATTTAATTTGATTTAATTGTTATTAATATTATCATTAGTGATTCGTATTTAGTCTGTAAATAATTACAGAGTCTTTGTTACTAAGTATTGAGCTGGATCAAAGTCTTTGTTTTTATAAAACAGTCTATATTGTTCTATAGCTTGTTCGACTTTATCTTTACCTCTTTCTAGAAACTGAGCAGAGCAATCGAATATACCTATACTACCAGTTGTTTTGTCTATTGCTACAAAAACCATATCCATATTAAAATATGTGGAATAAATGTACGCTTGACTGTCATAGTTATATTCTTTTGCGCTATAAGAGAATTTATCTAAATTAGAGGTTGTTTTAAGATCAACTATTAATTGCTGTGTATTGTTCTTAATATCGCCTTTTAATTTCCACCATTCTCCACCTAACTCTAATACACCAGGAACTTCATACTCAACATCAATATCTTGTATTAATTCTCGGCATATTTTGTTAGCCATCAGTTTGTCACGTAGTAATTGCAGTTCATCTGCTTCTTTTTGTAGCAAACACATTTCACCGCCGGATAGTTCTTTGTAAACTTTAGAGTTCCTAGTAGCAGCTTCTATTATTTTGTATTGCTCTAGCTTGTCTGGTTCAAGAACTAACGTGTGAAAATAACCTCCTTTTATTAAGTTTGGATTTCCAACTATAGGTTTTTTAAAACTAAGTGGATCTCTTAATAAGGATCTTATGTCTGAATTACTTAAGTACTGTTTTCCAAAATCGCCATAATAATCTTCATCACTTTCTAATCTTTTTAAGATTTCTTTTTTTTCTTTACTTGTCATAAGGTTTTTAAAGTTGCAGCAGGTATTTCATATTTACCTTTAATAGCATCTAAACTTCCCCCTGCTTTTAGGAAAGCTTTAGCTTTTTCTAGAGCTTGACCCTCTAATTTAGGCTTAGCTTTTTCAGCTTTACCGTGATCGGCATCTTGAGTATCATCAATTAGAAATAAATTTCCAAGTGCATACTTTTTTCCATAACTGGAAGCACTACCAAATTTTTGAGGCATTTGCATACCTTTTTGATCAAGATCAATACCAACGACAGCGGTCGCGTGTATAGCATCTTTACCATCAGTGATAACAGCTTTAGACTCTAATATCGGAAAAGGATCTGTAGATATTAATGATTCGCTAATTGTTACTGATACTCCTAAATCTAATAAAAAGGGTTTTGTTGCTTCAAGAATGTCTTCGGCTGATCTGAAGTTGTATTTACCGAAGGAATTAAATCTAGATTTTTTAGATTTAAATTTTGTTTGGATAGTAGCTAATTTTTCGTTTAGTATCATTCGTTTGTTTTTAAATTGCTTATTATTATAATTACATGTTTGTATTAAGTTTTACGTGTTTTTTTGACTTTAACTTAAAGATAGTCAAGCACTTGCGAGTGATCTACACTGTCTATTAATTTTTGTACTGCTTGTCTTTTTAATTCAGAAACACGCACGTAACCACTCGCGCCTCTAATGTTAAGCTTGTCAGCTATGTAGTTACCAGAATGTTTATCACAGTCTAGACCATATGAAAGCCTTAGTACTTCATATTCAATTTTTGTTAAATATTTTTCCATTAAACTTTTTAGATACAAGTTGAGTAACTGTATATTATATGGTTCAGACTTATCTGGTATTTGGTACATTGTATTTTCATCGTCATCATTTAGTTGTTGAGCATCTATAGATAAGAATATAGAATTAAAGAACATAGATACCATTTTTTTATCTTTAGGATTTTTACGTATCTCATTTAATTTGTGTTCTGGTATTCTTATATCTCCTCTATTTATATCTATACGTCTTCTAATAGCTCCTTTTATACGTTTAGACAGAAAGCTTTTTAATGTTTTTTCTGGATCATTAGATTCTATAACTCTAGACATTTCTAATTTATCAACAGCTCTTGTTAAAGCTTCATTACCTATTTGTATTAGATCATTTATAGATAAAACACCTGATGCTTGTTGTGAAGTAGAAAACTTACGTGCTAAACTCTCAACTAAAGGCATAAACTTAATTATTAATTCATCTCTAGTATACTCGTCCCAGAATTTACCTTCTAGATTTATTATAGATGTTTTAACGTCTTGTTTGTATCTTATATAGTTTTGTATATTATATTTCTTCATATTCTTCTATTATCTTAAATGCTTTTGCCATTAAATTGTCGTTAGCATAGTGTATATTACCTATCTTTGCCATCCATTCGTTGAATTTTTGTGTCATAATTGTTGGTTTAGTAATTCTTTCTCTTTTTTAAGTTCATTACTCATATTTCTATGTATTGTTCTAGCAGAGCAGTTTAATAAGCCAGCTAAACTAGTTATAGTTATTTTCTTACCTAGTTCGTTTATATCTAGCATACATTGGTATATATCATCTTCGTGTATTTTTTTAGATTTACCTATCATTTTACCTACTATAGACATTTTTTCTTCAGTAGTTAAACCGCTATAGTCCTTAAATATTATTTTACGTAATTTGTTTTTAGGAGGTTTTTCAAGATCACACATACTAACTTCATATATTATATTTTTAAGAGCATGCTCATTAATTGTAAACGTTACAAACCCATTAGATTTAACACACATATATTTAGACATATGTTCTAGATCATCTTGATCCATTTTAGGGTTAAGATACCATAACGTTAATAAATGCCATTTAAGACTCTTATATGTTGTTATTTTAGCTTTGCTTTGAAACATACGATAACACTCATATGTACCGTTCTCAAAGAAACAACCCCAATCATAAATCTCAGTAGGTTTATCATTAATATGATCTCTTCTGTATATGATTTGTTTATCTATAAAGTATTTTAAGTTTCTTTCGTATGACATTAGCCCCCTACTATAGTATATTAAGGGCTATTGTCACAGCCCAGTTATTAATTTAAATCTTTATTTAACCTCATTTATTTTTTTAATAAAAAAAATATTGTTATTCTATAAGTTATATAATTCTTTTTCTAGTTTAATTAAATCTGCTTCTACGTCAGACAATAATTCATACTTCTCATTCATTATATATGAATTTCGTAACGCTTTTAGTTCTTTTATTTTTAACTCTAACTTTGCTTTTTTATTTATTGTAGGCTCAAAGTTTTTAGCTTCTTCATATTGTTCGTAAAATTGCTTATCCCACTCTTGTTGTTTAGCTACTAGTTTATCCATAACTTTTACAGCTACAATCTCGGCTAAATAATTTATTTGTTTTTCAGTCATTTATGATCTTTTTATTATTTGTTCGTTACTATTTCTTACTGTATGCTTTTCGTTTTCATAATAATTCCAATAAGCATCAACACTACACTTGGCTTTGTATTCGTCAGGCATACACTGAGGAGGTTGAGCAAATGCATCGTTAGATATATTATTAGGCAATGTGTATAGCACATCACGGCATTTAGCAATGGTCAAATGCTCTTTACCGTAACGTTTAGTATATTCAGCTCCTAGAGCTAACATATGTTCATAAGCCCACATATATGCTTCAGCAGATGATCTAACCCATATAGCTGACGGATGATTTTTATGTGTAGCTTTATAAGGTATATCGATTGACGTACCGAGTTCGTGATGCGCAGTACATAATAACTGTGCAGTTTCAAGAATCATTTTGACCACATGTTTATTATACTGTACCTGTGCTGCTTTTTTAGGGCAGTGTGATAAATAAAATATATTCATAGTTATTTTTTATTAAACTTAAATAATCTTTTTATGTTAGTATTAATAAATTTACCTTTAGATTCAGCATCTAATAAACCACGCCAATAAAATAATGGTACGTCTTCGTATTCATAAACACCACCATTTTTGTATATTAATGTAAGCTCTTTAGTATCAGTATAATACCTTGCCATTGAAATTGTTGATGAATTGTCGTTTCTAAATTTTTCAAAATTGTTCATAAGTTTTTGTTTTTATTTATTATATTATCATTACTTGTTCGTATTATTTTTGTTATTCTTTCTTTTGCCACATTATAATTTATTTATTTCTCGTTTAACTTTTTCATAATATTTTATTTCATCAAAAGTAGATGAATGTTTTAGATGCCGTAAAGATTTTATTATCTCATCTACACAAATTAATGCGCATTGTTTAGCTAGACTAATACTCATCTGCTCTATTTCTACTCCTCTAACAATTCTATACTTGTACTTATCAACTAACTCTTTTACTTCTTCTTTTGCTTTCATAATTTATTATTTAAATGAACTTGTTGCTTTTGAGCCGATGGAGGGACTCGAACCCACGACCTGCTGATTACAAATCAGCTGCTCTAGCCAGCTGAGCTACATCGGCTTTTGATTCAAAAAAACAACCCGCTATTTCTACTCATAAAATTCTTTTATTGTTTTATGGTGGTAACCCATAGCTTTAACTATTTCTAGCCATAGCTCATGGAGTTCTTCAAGAGTTAAATCTGAATGATCTATTTGTGTAGAGATTTCTTTATTATAAAACTCTAATGTAATTTTTAAAGGTTCTTTGTGCATAATTTATTATTTTAGTGAAATACTAACCCTACTTTATTTGTATCATTAAACCATCTAGTAGCCATTAGATCAGTAGATGAAGCGTCAGTATAACCAGCAGAAATAAGATCGCTATGACTAGAAAATATTTTGGTGTGTCTATGTTGTCTTTCATCTATTAAATGTTTTTGCTTTCCTGAATCAGAAAATATTATATCGTAATTATCTGGTAATGAGGCTTTTAACATCATATCAACCATGTTGGTGTAACTGTAAAACCGCACGTCAGGATTGTCTTTTGCAATCTTGATCCACTTTTTTAGATATGCAGTAGAGTAATAATCTCCACTATCGTGGACTCTCACGTAGTCAGGTTTCTTCTTACGTATCTCGTTATTCATAGCATCGACAAAATCATCTGTCTTGCTAAGTTCATAACGGTTTTCAAACGCCGGTTTTACATTACTCCAGATGTAGGCTCCTTTCTTGGCGTAACAGAATTTTATGCATCCGTCAGCCATTGGGCACGTTAGTTTCCCACTTGACGATTTGTAGGCAGGAATACCAAAGTTAAAGACCCGAAGCCCGAGTACTTTTGATGTTTTTTTAAGTTTAGAGTTTTGTGTTAGTAAGTTCATTTTATATTAGTTTATTATATTATCAATTAGTGATCGTATTTAGTTTGTAAATTAATCGAGTAGCACCATATATGCTTCAGCATTATTTTTACGAAACCAACTTAACGCTTTATTAAAGTCGTTTACTTGTTTAGGCGTCACTGATTTAGGTGCAACTTCCATTACGTATTGTGATCCGAGAATAAAGTCGTACATAGACAACTCGATACCGGTAAGTGTATAGCACATTCCAGTAAAAGGGTTTGTAACTTCTTCACCTTGATCGTAGATCATACCTTTAAACCATTTAGGCACTGTTTGTTCTTTAGTCTTGTTGCTCATAACCTTCATCTATTAATTCGTCAATAATTTCTTCTTCAAACTTTTCTGATAAATATATAAATAAATTCTCAATAGCTCCGTCAATAAAGTCTTGGTAAAGATCGTCTACATATATTATCTCAGGGTAATCTTCATCACCGTTGGAATACTTGATTTGTTCTTCAAGTACATCAGCGAGATCACTATCATAGTAGTATATATCTTCACATACACTTATGTTGTCAGTGTCGTCGGTAGCTACATACACAGAGTAACCGTCTTTAGTAGTTTCTTCATATATATAATACGATGCTCTGTTAGTCCAGTCACTAGTTAGCTCAACACCATAATGGTTTAATACGTTTGCTCTAGCAACCTCATCGTTCTCTGTTTGTTTATCACCGAAACCTTTAGCTTCTAAACGTTCGTTGATTAACTCATCAGTTATAAATTTATTTTTCATCTGTTTCTATTAATTTAGTTATATATTCCCATACTTTTAACTCTGTCTTATTACATTTTAAAACCAACTCCATCTCGTCTAACGTAACACCACCGTAATTACCTGTCCGTATATCTTGTTTGTTTTGCTCTATTGTAATTAACAGCATAGACATTTTAGCAAAAGCTTTATCAGAAGCTCTTATCTTTAGATCTTGTTTAGTCATTGTCTTCAATTAAAATGTTATCACCAAATCTGTAGTCCCATGCTGATACTCTGAGTGCATTTATATCACACATATCGTATATATCTCGTATTTCACTGATGGTTAATTCACCATAGAAGCTTGAGCTTTCTAACTTAGCTAGTATTCTTGAAGAAGAATAAGTGTACTGACTGTTTTCGATACTCTTTCTGTATCTTGGTTTGATTGTTTCTAGTAATGTTGCCATATTGTTTTTGTTTTTACATTTATATTATCAATTAGTAATCGTATTTTTTTTGTAACTTATATTAAATCCCATAAGTAATCAGGTTCTAATCGGTACTCTTCGAATAATATTGTTTCAGCGTCTTCGCCTTTATACACTCTAGATCGTATATCTTTGATCTCTAGATCTGCCTCAATACCGGTCATACCGTCGCGTTCCATTAATACTTGTTTAAGTTCGTTTCTCATTAGTCTTGGTATTTTTTAAGTGTCATACTATTTACTTTGTCAATGATCTCATTACCCACCATAGTAAAATAACCCGGTGCATATATAGATCTTTTACCGTCAGCTTCAGCGGCTAACACATCTTTTTCTGCTTCTTCAATAGCGTGTCTCAACGCTGTTTGAATGAAATACTTTTCGAATCCGTTAAATTTAGTCTTACTCATATTATTTAGTTTTATAGGTTGTTTGTTTAAAATATTCTTCTTCAAATTCTACCATTAATTCGGCTGTAAATTGGTTGAAAGTGTTTATACCGTATAGTTTTTCATAGATCTCTTTAAAGCCGTTGTACTTGCATCTTTTATTGTCTATTGAAAAATCTAATTCAATGTCGGATATGTCGTGACTATTGGTGCAATCTTGAGACACCATACTCCATACACTTGCATTGACTTGAAACAATCCTAAGTCTTTAGTAAATTTAGTGAACACACTAAAATCTACAACTTCATCTACTTTTTTAATTTTACTCATAATATTTAATTTTAAATTAGTAACTAGCGAGGAATCGAACCTCGTACTCGTCAGTAGTAATGCCTCGTTAATTAGCTCGTGAAAACGGTTACTAATTCAAACGCACTGCATACCATACCTAGTTGCCGGCTATTACGTGATCGTTAATCGTATCTGTCGCCATCGGTTTTCTTATTTAAAGAGCTATATACCGTAAAACTCCACTATTCGCCAGACATTTCCTAATCGCGGTGCACCACTGCCGTTAAACCGGTGCGCGTATTTGTTATTTATTCGCTGACTACTAAACACATTAGAGGATCTTCGTCAGCTTAACAATTTAAATTACCATTGCCATACTGATCCCTCCACCGTAGTTTTTTATTTGTTACATATATATTATCATTTAGTGATCGTATTAATTTTGTAAATACATAATCTTTATAGACTGCTGCATCACGTAAGTGTGTATAGCACTGTATTCGTCGCCGTCTTGAGGGAAATCCGCTAGTTGCCAATCAATACTATCTTCTAATAATTCTAATGTAACATCAGCAACTCCTCTTGCTACTTCATCTAATCTTTCTTTTACTTTATTGTCCATATTTTTAGTTATATTTTTCATATTTCACTTTAGCTTCGAAGTATACCCACATTACTTTGTCGATAAACTCTAACTCACTCATTTCAACTCTTAACTTTAAAAGATCGTTTTTCATAGTGTCATAGAATTCACTCATAGCTCTATCCATCTCACACCACTTGATTTTAAAGTGCTCGTATAAGTCACCTTGCATACAGTTTAAGCCTAAGTAACCACTTTCATATCGTTCGATGTAGATCCACCTATCGGATTCGGGACACCATATATGTTCTACCGCATTTAATCTATCATTTGTTCTCATATTACTTACAGTTTCTAGCGTTAAAGTCTAATAAACGCTGTACTCTTTCAATGTGATTTGGTATTAAGTCTCTAGTATAAAAATAGTTTTTACCACGATTTGTAGCGTTGTATCTCTGTTTATTGATTTGGTAAAATCTTTCTGGAGCACCACCTTTAGTGCTTACTCTTACATAACCGCTTTCATAAGTAACACCTATTCTACCGTCGTTTAATTTAAAATGTAGTGATCCGTTTTTAGTAATTTTAATTAATTTCATTTTATTAGTTTTTAAATTCATATATATTATCTCAAGTGATTCGTATTATTTTTGTAATGGTTCGTTGTAGTAACTCCAAAGTTTATTATGAGAGTGTTTTCTACCTTTAGAACCTGCGCCTTTTACTTTTGTTTTAATACTTTTATACTGTTTATCTGTAACTCCACTACAAGATCCATGGATAGCGACAGTGTTATTACGGTATGTAGCATTTTCTTTTCTCTGATTTTTAACGTACTTACACGCTTCTTTCATTGTCATCATAGTATTCTTCTTAATTGTTCTTTAATTTCTATTATATCTTCATCACTTACTTCAAATTCGCTTCCGTACTTATCGCTTAAGCAATGGAATAAAGCATCGTGAAAATGGTCGCTTACTTTACTGTCTAAGTAGCTAGCTACATCTTTTTTTTCTTCGTTACTTAGTTTCATATTATACTTTATTATTATTAATTAACCACATTAGTTGAGCATACTCCTCATACTCTATTTGACTTGTAAATTCGTAGTATTCCTTCATTAATTCATAGAATTAAATAACATTTCTACATTCATTCGCTCATTGTCTTTACTTATTTCATTCCAAATAGAATCTTTGGCTTCAATATAAGTTAAACCTTTATAGTTGAACCACTCGGTTATACCTTCTTTTTCTTCATCTTCATCATATATATAAGCAAACTTCTGAGGTAATTTACCTACTAAGTAAGGTTTATAAGTAACATTGTTTAAGCGAATTGACTTGTTTTTAAGAAATTTAATAGTTTTCATTGTTAGTATATTTAAAGTTAATATTATTTTTTGGTTACAGATATATTATCAAAGGTGAGTCGTATTATTATTGTATTAGTTACTGTATTGTGTTAAGTAATTCTTTAAACTGTCTTCTGTTTATTTTCTTACTATTAGTTAAAGTCCACAGTAAAGCGATTCTATCGTTTTTACTTTCTAAATCTTGTATAAGTTCTTTAAATCTTTGCACTTCAGTCATATTATAGTTATTTAGTTACACCTGCTATTTCTTCAAATTCTTCTTTAGTAATTTCACCCTTTATAAACTTTAGGTAATCACTTGTTACATCTCTTCTTGTTATTCTATTTAGTACTATCATATATTATACTCATTAAGTCGTTAATTAATTCTTGTTCTTTTTCTTCGTAATCAAGTGTGCAATCATACTCTACAAAGCTAGTTACTGCTTTTAATATTTCTTCTGCTCCTGTGTAATTACTCTGGAATTTAAAGTGTTGTATTGTTTCTTTATTCCAATTAAATTTACTCATACTTTGTTTTTTAGTTTAGTTTCTAATTGCGTAAGCAGCAGCGCTACCTAGTTCTGTTAATACTTTGTTTACTCTCTTTAATACGAATAGTACTTTGTGCTTGAATTTTCTCATAATTTAGTTATTAGTAGATTTGTAGAATTGTATTCTTGTTTCAATATCTTGTTTGGTGATCTCACCATTCATTTGTTTTAGTATATCACTCGACATATCTATTTGTTTACCGTTAGGTAGATTTAGTATAAATCGCATAGTAATATTTTAAATAGATTCCCAATATAGTTCTTTTTGTTCGTCGCTTAAACCTATTAGATTATCTTGACCAAACATCTCTTGACAGATTTTAGTTCTTCTTTTGTTTTCATTGAAGGATTTTGTTACCTCATCCCACGCTTGTTGATTAGTTAAATACATAGTTATTAAATTTAGTAGTCGTTAGTGGAATCGAACCACCTCTAACCTTTACGACTTAGATACTCGATAGTACTATTGTTCTAGTACTTCTCGAGCGATCACTGGTACACTTGTACTTGAAGTGTAAGATTTGTACTTGACGAAACACGCCATATTTTCTAATTTATCCTTCATTACTTCCCACACTTTGTCGTGGTTGTAGGTAACTGTTTTACCATTTTTGAAGTTGACAGTGATTAGTTGGTTTTTACCAATTAGTGATTTTCTGATTACAAATCTTTTTGAAATTAAAGTTGACATAGTTATTATATTTAAAGTTATTAATTATTTACATAGTTATTATCAATAGAGTACCGTATTTTATTTGAACACGAGTGTACTTTTGTTTATTAGTAGAGAAGTAGTAGAGAGTCTTACTCTAAGTCTCTTGCTAACTCGATAAGAGTATTTCGTAGCGAATTGCTAGTTACATTACCATTTAAGTACTGATTTAGCTCGTCGATAGTAGCTAAAATATCTGCTTTAGTTAGTTGCATAGTTATTAATTTTGGTTACAGTTATATTATCAAAGAGCGACCGTATTATGTTCGTAAGAAATATATAGAAAAGAAGAGCGAAGTGCGGAGTTTCTACGAAGTGCTATACACATAAAGCGCATTCAGCGCATTTTTCTATAAACTTAAGTGTCGCGTAGGGCGGAGTCTACTCTTCCGATCCTATTTCAAAATCAGGCTACTATTTTGTGTGATCAAAAAGTATGACATTAGCCTATTAAGGTTATATAGTAACAGGCTATTGTCACAGTTTTAAGATGAGGTTCCGAACTGATCAATTGCTCTTTGCATTAGATCTTGATCCTCAGTAGTTGGTTGAGGTTTGATCGTACTCGTGATTTGTACATACGTAGATCCATCTGGTCTTGTTATTGTTTTACTTGTATACATAT
>Ga0228662_1001160_pt1 | contig 11230 bp, 8 predicted proteins | sample 76DmetaG_FD_183173 | JGI IMG/M metagenome (GOLD analysis project Ga0228662, IMG submission 183173) | Seawater microbial communities from Monterey Bay, California, United States - 76D | ecosystem: Environmental > Aquatic > Marine > Coastal | place: USA: California | collected 2016-11-10
CTCAGGGCAGTTCTCGTGGTATCTCTTGGTCATGTCGAAGAGGGCACGGGTACTGTCGGAGTGGTGTGTGACAACCATAGCCTTGCAGGCTTTACGTTGGGACACGTTAAAGTACAGATAGCCGCCTACATAGGTCGATAGACCCTGCTGTCGGGCCTTCAAGATAATGATGCGAACCTTGCCTTCAGTCTCCATCTGGTCCTCTACGGCCTTCTGGAGAATGCGCTGGGCCGGCTTCAAGTTGAGTGACTTGATGTCACCGTCCTTGGTTCTGATCTTGAGGGCTGACTTACTGTAAAAGTCAAAGTCATCGTATAGTTTGCGGCGTACTACTTTAAGTCTCTTGTCCATCTTCGGCTTGCTCATCCTCTGGAGTGACTACTAAGAGCGACTCCAAGAATGCCTCGGCTTTACCGATAGTGACTTCGCTCTTTGCGGCAGGCTTAGTCTTGGTGAAGTCCAAGACCATTCGTGCTGCTGTTAGGCGGTCCCGGTTTTGCCCCGGTTCACGCATGATTTCGACTGCTGCCTTGAGTGCCTCAATGGCATACACGTCATCAATGTCATTTTCTTTGGCCATGATAGCTACGATCCTTTCAGCATCTGCTTTTGCCTGTTTCCTGATCGGCGTGATCATTTCGAGGGTGTAGCCATCAGGTGTTCCCTGCGGCCTTCCTGCGTTCTTACGCTTTTTTGTTGACCACTGCTTTCTTAGCGCCCTTCCCTCTTCGGTTTTCATTAGGTTTGTGAAGTAGTTGTTCGCTTTTGGTGTCGCCCTGTTTGGGTGGGTCAACTCTTTCTTCGGTGCCTTTTTTCTTGGTACTTTGGGCACTGGCATCTGCTACTCCTACTAATGTTCCAATTATCTTGAGGGTCGTTGGGCAGGACTTGCAGAACACAGGGGCAGGAAGTGCCGCTGCCATCTCTGCGAGTACCTTGTCTTTGTCAGAACTACTGAGGCTAGACGCCTTTATAGCTTCGATGCCCTGTAAGAAGGGCACCAAGTCAAATGCTGTCTTATTCACGATTTGCTTCCTTGAGTTACTCAGTACCAGAGAGGTCAAAGCCTACCGTTTTCTGGTAGTCTTCTTGCTGTTCCTTCACTCGATCAATGTAAGGCTTTAGGTACTTATCGAAGAGGCTGGTGTTCATCAGATCGCGGTTAGCCTCTTTTGCTATCCTATTGACCGTCTTCATTGGCTTCTTACCCAATGGGCCAGATAGTTCATTAAATGCTTTGTCTAGGACACCCCTATCTTCAGCTCTTATTGATGTATCACTGTCCATCGCTTTTTTGAGGTCAGCAAGGGCCTCTTGGTTGGCAATCTTACCCGCCTCTTTCGCAGCAGACAGTTTTGTTACCTTCTTCTTTGGTTTTGACTCAAAGTTAAGAGATTTTGACCGGATGAGAGAGGTAACATCGTTGAGAGGACTACCGTCTAAAACACTTTTACCACTCGTGAGTGACTGTTTATAGGCAACGATAGCTCTCTTACGCTCAACAGTGGTGGATGGTGCAGCCAGAACTTCATCGAGTGCCTTCATAATGTCAGCATCAAGTTCAGCTACTGATCGCCGTTGCGAACCGTAAGTCTCAAAGATTGCAGAGTGGACTATGCCACGAGGAGACTTAGGAAGTGGGCGCTCACCATTGACATACTGCTGTGCATTCCGCTTGGCCTCTTCCTCATTGAAGAAGTCTTGCTTTTGGCCCTCTTCGAACTTGCGGAGGTCATCATCAGCTTGCTGCCGTGCCTTTGCAGCTCTCTCAGCATCTTTTACACGCTCTTTTGCCGCACGATTTGCGTCTTTTGCATCGCGTCTAGCATCTGCCGCGTTTCTCCTGTCCAATCTGTCTTGAGCATCAATTGCTAATTGCGCAGCTCTACGATCTTTAGTTTCTTGCGTGAGATTACGAGACTCTGGAGCTGTGGGATCAGCAAGACCATCGCCTTTACGGTTCTTCTTGACGAAACGATTAACCTTGGACCTGCGTCCAGTGACTGCATCTATAGCACGACCACCAACTACGAGAGGTATCTGTGCTGCTAACGAGCCACCACCAGTTGCTAGGGCTGCACCAGTGTTGATGTTGCCTGCTACCATACCAGCTGGATTATAGGCTCTACCAATAGAAGGCAGCGGGTTAAACATATCGGTGAACTTAGACACACCGCCTTTTAGTCCACCAGCGTAGACTTCAGTCAGTACGTTGGAGCGACGAAAGGCATTGAGCAATACTTGACCTTCGTTTGTGTTGCCAAACCGATCTTGCATGAAGTCAAAGTTCTTTTTGGTGACTGTGGCAGATACCTTGCCGTTAGACTGAGATACGGCGCTATCAAATACGGCCTGATCATTAGAGCTTAGAGCTTCGTATTGGCCCTTCCTCTTCAGTTCCTTTACGGCACCTTTTACTTGCTCAACTAGCTCTGAACGAGCGCCTGCAAGTGCTTGGTCGGCACCTTTCTTGGAGCTGGAGTCGATATCCTTGAGGTTGTAGCCGTTATCATCAGCAACACGCTGCAACAATGCAGACACATCAGATGCAGCTTGGGATGTCTCAGGGTCTAGGTCTTCTTTAGGCTTAAACACTTTGTCGCCAGCAGTATTCACTGTGGTAAGTGCAACATTTACACCACCAGCGGCTGTACCACCCAAGATGGCCTCACCAGCTGCTTGGCGTGGGTCAATCTGTAGACCTACATCAGTACCTGCTGTTGAACCTGTCTGTTCTACGACACTCTGTGCGCCTTCTGTAGCAGTCTCAGCGGCAGTTCTCTTAACGATACCACCTTTACCGGGGATCAGTGCGTTTAGGGCACCAGATGCCGCTGCCGTTTGTGCAGCAGCTATAAAGTCATCTTTGTTTGGCTTGTCGCGTCCGTTGTTCCGTGCGCGTTCATTGGCAATAGGGCCAAGGAGCTGGACTGCCTCGAAGGCAAACGGACCAGCGAATGCACCAACAGCGCCACCCGCTGGGCCAGCAACAGCTGTACCAACAGCAGCACCGCCTGCTCGTGTGATAAGAGAGCCAGCATACTGACCAATTTGCTCAACAGCAGCCTTCGGGAGGTATCTGTAGGCAAAAGAGCCATCTTCGTCGCCTTCGATAAACTTGGCAGATGCTGACTCGTAGTTCTCAGGTGCAGACGTAAGATTACTGAGAGTTTCTGCTGTACCAGTTGCACCAACAGCCGCTGCTGTCTCTGCCATGTTTTCCAGTGGCTGGTCGATGCCAGAGCGGAAGGCAGCACCAAAGCCCTGCATGGGGCCGTTAGTGTCCTGTGCTGGGGCTTCGGCTTGTGTAGGTGAAGTGGGTGCTGAAGCCTCAGAACGCATAGTTTTGTACGCTTCGGCAACAGTAGCAAACTCAGGTGTACCCTGCTTGTCTTTGTTCTGTACGAGCCATTCGGCGTACTTCTCGATCCTATTGACTTCAGCCATAGTTCTTCCTCGTGTTAGTCTTAAATGCCAACAATGGCGTCAGCAGCAGACATATTGGATGATCCAGCGCCACCGCCGCCAGCAGGGCCATTAACAATATCGTTGTAGACCTGTTTAACTTGGGCCAAGTTAGTCAAGAACGCACCTTTAGACTGGGACTGGTTCAAGTTTGCTAGAGATGACTTCAGTAAGTCCAATTCAATATTTGAGACCTGCCCTAAAGCACCGCCTGTCGGGGATGCGTCACGCATAGCTTGAAGCCTGTCAAAACCCACAGCAGCTTCAATCGTCTTAATGTTCGCCATAACGTCATTAGCTGCTGTTGCTGGAAAGTTCTTTAGCAGGTTGCCGAAGATGCCAGTGGTGTTATCCCAAGGAGCCCAGTCTTTTTCTGCCGCCACAAGCGCTTCAGTTCTCTCAATAGCACTCAACGCGGCCTGACCGTACATTAGTGCCTGTGCGCTGGGCATACCCCTGCCACCTTTTGCAGCCGCACGGGCGTTAATCCCAGCTTGCCGTGCGTTAGCAACTCTTTGCGCTTCCAAAAACTCAGCCTCTTTTACAGCTCTATCGCGATCTGCATCTTGTATGGAACCATACTCACGAGTAGCGGCACCAAGACCATCACCTTGAAGAGCACCAGAGTACATAGCGCCACCGATGCGCATTAGGGCTTCACCTCTTGGTGTCCTATCGAATGCGAAGTTGGAACCACGGGCATTTGCTGTCATGTTACCTGCGCCTCTTGATAGGGCTGGGGTACGAGTGGCAGTTGTACTTGATGTTGTACTTAATGCTGGTGACTGAGCTGCTGTATTTGCAGTGGTAGTGGTAGGGGCTGGAGTGGTTGTGTTGATGAGGACTGGGCTCGTAGAGTTCTGAGCTTCCAGAGTTGCAAAGTCTACAGGAGCCTGTCCCATAGGAATTGGCTCATTGTTAGCTGTAGGCAGTACACCACCTGCACTAGGAGCGTATGGAGGTGCGTACGGATCAGCTGAACCAACAGCAGACGGGTTAGGTGTCAGTGCGGGTACAGGAGTGTACATCGCAGGGTCTGCACCCGGCTGTTCATTAGGGTTAGGCTGGAGTACAGGACCATAGCTACTAGCGACAGTACCGTTTACTGGGTTATCTACCGAAAGTGTGCGGCCAGCTACATCAGCAACACGAGCATCACGGGCTGCGTTGCCAGAGACAAGTGCTGCCTCTGCCGCTTCTTTACGAGCCTGCAAACTAGCCATCATCTCAGGTGGCAATGTACCAGAAGATAGTAGTCCTGTGGTGCTTGCAATCTCAGCCTCTGCTGCCCTTACATCTGGAGCAACTGCTGCTGCCTGTTCTCTCTGGCCACGCAGTTGTCCTAAGTATGCCTGAGCTGCTGCATCATACTGAGATGTGCTTAGTTTGCTCTCGACAGGGCCACCTAAGTCAACCAGTTTCTTCTGCATCTGCTGAAGTATCGCAACGTCTTCTTCAGTGTCTATAGATGCTGAATGACGAGCAATACGTTCCTCTAGCAACTGGCGCTCACCAATGTTGTCTTGGAGAATGTTTTGCTCATTGCGCATGAGTACACCGGGTTCTTCGCCAACACCGGCTTCTGAGCCTGTACTTGCTTGAAGAACTGGTGGTTGCGCGGCTGTCTGTGTCTGTGCTTCAGGCTCAACACCAAGAAGTATCTTTCTACTATTTTCTAACATAACTGGGCTTAGGCCATCTAAATACTCTTGCGGAGTTTTGTTTTGGCTTTTTGCTATGTTGATAAAAGTAGGGTGTGTAAGTAGAGGGTCTTGCGGTGTAGAAGCATTTAAAACGGGATTGGATACCTCTGGCAGAGGGCCAGATAGAGTTCTTCCCATAAAGTCTCTGCGATTGCCTGCGGCAAGCTGCTTCCTGCGCATCTCGTCATAAAAAACAATCTCACGGTCTGCGTCTGCCCTGTCTTGGGGGCTCAACGTATTCATATACTCGTTCCATGAAAGACCAGCTGCATCTGCTGCCTTTTGGATGCCGGGGGGAATTAGAGGGTCCATTATCTACCTCCTAAAAGCTAAAGCTAGGGCGGCTAAGGCCTAGTGGATTGTTGCCTACATTGCCTACTGCATTTGAGGCCCAAGTCGTGTTAGCTTGCTGCTGTGGGAAATACTGCTGCTGGAACCCAAAGCCACCCATCGCACCGCCCATGGCAGCTTGGAATGGATCAACCTTGTTTGCAGCAATGTTACCCACGCTGGCTGGTGCCTTGCCTAGAATACCAGACTGAAAGCCTTGGCGCTGCTGCATCTCAAAGTCACGCTGGCGCTCGAAGTTAGTCTGTGCATCATTGAGTGCCGCTTGGTCATAGCCTTGTAGAGAGTTGCCTGCGTTCATACCGAAGTTGGCACCCTGCCCCAGTGTATTGAGACCTTGGGTGTAAGCGTTCTGTATGCCTTCGTTGGCCATGCCTGCACCCTGCAACGCATTACCACGATCAGAGAACTGCTGTGCCTGTTGGGCAAGGCTGCGGTCAATTAGCCTGTCTTGTACGTCTAAGGCGACATCAGCACGGCGGTCATCGAAGGCGCGGTTGGCTACTGCTTCAGCTACGCCAGCACGACTGGAGTTCATGTTGCCTGAGTTACTTGCTGCAAGGTCGATGCCTGTCAGAGTGTTCTCTTGTAGGTTGCGGCGGTCATCACGCATCGCAGCGTCAACCAATGGGTTTGCATTGGCACTAGCGTAGTCCATGGCTGTAGAAAGCCGATCAGCCTGTGCTGCCTCTGCCATGCCTTGGTACTGATTGAACAAGGAGTTGGCATTGTTTCCAAAGCCAGACGTATTGTTCATCATGCCGTAACCAGAGTTCTGGAGGTTAGAGCCGATGTTGCCCATGTTGGTGGCAGTACCAGTCTGGAAGTCGTTTGGTGCGGCTAAGGTTTGACCACCGTAGGCACCAGTCTCTAGTACACCGCCTAGTGCAGCTTGTGCGCCAGATAGGTTAGCGTCCACATATGGTTTGTATTGGTTGAAGCCAGCCATTTGGGCTGCTGTTGCTGCGTCTTGTGACTTGGCTTGCTTGTTTGCGCCCATAAGGCCCATGGCACCGCCGATTATTGCGCCCCACATATGATATTCCTTTTGTTCTTTATATAAGTGTTAAACTGCCGCCCACGCGGTGCCGTTGTAGACAACCAGTCCTTGAGTCCCATTACCTAGAGGGTTCCAAGGGGACACAGCATAGCGAACCATGCCCTTACGGGGGCTCTCTGGGGCTCTGTCTGCCACTTGCACACTTGCATCACTGAGAGACCTTATAGAGGCCTCTATCTCTCTGAGTTCTTCCTGCAAATAGTTGGGTAGGAAGTCAGGGTTGAGGCTGGGTGCTTGGCGTCTCGTGTAAGTAGACACCAGCATGTTGATCTTGTCAGATAGTGACATAAGTTACCTCCGACCTGTGACTACAACTTCAACGTCCATTCCACTAAATGCAAAGTCCTTGAGTGTGGCTGTAGTCAACTTGTAGGACAGGTATCTACCAGCAATCCGTGTATCCACCTTGTAAGCATCAGAGGAGTCAAAGGTGACTTCAGTCTGGTAGTTGGGGGTGGCATTAGGAGTATCAGCAGCACCAAAGGTAAAACCAAATGTTGCATCTGAGTTATCAGTAGACATCTGAGGGTAGACCTTGGAGATGACCTTGTAGCCGCTAAGAGGGATACCAACGTCATCTAGGTCTATGCCTACACGCTCCAGTAGAAGCGGAGAGGAGACTGTGGTGTCTACAGACTGGGCTAAGTTGCCTTGGTCCACTAGGTCGATACCATAGAGCTTGCTGTCTGCAACGCCACCACCAGTAGCTGACACTAGCAGAGACCTACGGGTATTCTGGCTCTCTTGGTCGTGGTAGGAGCCACCAATGTCATCATAGGTCTGGGTTGCATCAGCATATGAGAACACACTGTCCACAGAGGCCTCTGTGCCACTGACTGCGTTGGGGAGGTCTTGGAAGGACCAAACGTCCTCCTTGTAGTTGTAGACAGCTGCACGGTTGCAGTGGGTTCCATCTGCGTACAGGGCCATATCGTCGCCTGTGTGGTAGCAGAAGTATATCTCTTCTAGGGCACTGTTGTGGACCACAAAGCACTCAGTGGTCTTGGAGGTGTCCATGCCACCAAAGATGTACTTACGGACCCTACCGTCACATATGCTTTGACGGGTGTTGCCATCAGTCACATAGATGTCATCTTGGTCGAAAACGTAGTGGCGACCCTCTACTTCCACGATGCAGTTCTGATTGATTACGCCGGCATCATCAAAGACCTTACGGAAGTTAAAGATAAACGTACCGCCTACGAACTCCATCATCCACACTTGGTCCTGGGAATACACAAGGAAGTTGGCACCTAGTGTGGCACCATCCATTATGGGTGTCTTCATTTGCACGAGGTCATTGAAGCCAGCACTGTTAGTCAAGTCAGTCTCGTCCCATGTATCTGGCACTTGGTTGGCCAGCACGGGGTCTGAGAACCTCACACGGTTAGGATAGCTAGTACCTGCCTCCACAGTGCCTAGAGCCAACAAGAAGTCACCAAAAGATCGAAGGACTGTTGTGGTGTAGTTAGGAGGCCAGTTAGCCAGAGCCGTAAAGTTAGTGCTAGAGGGTGTTCTTGCTACAGGCACTTGGTCTGCACGGTTGACGTATTGCACATCCGCTAACGTGGTTGCTGTGGTCCTATAGATGGTCGTGGAGGTGCCGGAGTTAAACCTCTGCGTGAAGGTGCCATTGGAGAACTCATAGATGTCAAAGGTATCATCCACCAACAACACAGTATCGTAACCAGAGAGTGCAGTGAGGCCGTAGGAGAACACAGGGTTCCAAGGGATTGTAGAGGACACAGCCCGGTAGACTGGGCCACGGGTCACATTGCCATCAGTGAACCTAATGTTCTTGGCTCTGGTGTAGGCATTGGTGGGGAGGTTGTAGGGGTCAACATCAGTGACCACACCCACGGAACCTAGTCCACGGATTGGTAAGTTAGGCATATCTAGTAACTCCGATTATGACACCGTATGTGTCCCAGATGAAGTGAAGTCGTAAGTATTGCCGCCATACTCTAAGCGAACAAAGCCACTGTTCCCAGCATACCCATTTCCTGTTGGTACATAACCTGAGCCACCAGTACCGCCCGACCCGATAGTGACAGTAATGAAAGTGCCTGTTGCAACGGAGGAGAATGTCCCCGTTTCGTAACCAGCTTGAGAGCCGCCATTATTACTTGGATCAATACTACTTTGACCAGCGCCGCCTGCGCCGCCACCGCCACCGCCGCCTCGCTCTAGGTCATCACCGCCACTAAGGTTAAATCCTCCGCCGCCGCCAGCGCCACGCTCTACACCGCCAACTGTGATGCCAATACCGCCAGCCCTTTGGGTTTTATCTCCGTTAGTGTCTGAGAGGCGGTAGCCACCACCGCCACCGCCGCCGCCAGCCGCTGTGATTGTAGAAATGCCCGATCCAGAAATGCTTGTGGATGTCCCAGATGATCCGGTTCCGCTGGCGCTCACGTTCCCAGCGCCGCCACCGCCGCCGCCTGCACCAACAACGTAGTAAGTAATACTGACAGCGGATGATTTTCCATAAAAGTCACCAAGCGAAATCTCACCGTCAGACGGTATGCCAGCAGCAGCTCCGTAGTATTCACTCAGCCTGTGGGGTGCTGAACCACCAAACTCTGTAGCAACATTCAGTAAACTTATTTGACCACTACTTTGTAATGCCATGACTTATGTCCTCACATTCAATATGTGGTTTGCTTTAGGTGCTCTAATTCTTCACTAAGCGTGTTTATGGCCTCAATGAGAACACCAACTAGGTTGCCATAGGCCACACTTAGGTAGCCATCATCGTTAGTATGTACGGCCTCTGGGATGACTGCTTGTAGCTCTTGAGCTATGACACCAGTGCTTCGAGCACCTGTGTCCTTCATAGTGAAGTTGACACCACGCATCTTAGCTACCTTAGCTAAGGCATCAGGTATCGTCTCTACGTCTGATTTTAAGCGACTGTCGGAGTAGGCAGTAATGTTACCACTGGCAGTGAAGCTACCGCTGAGGCTGTTACCGTTGCTGCTTAGGTTGCCAAGGCCTACCTCTGCCGGGGTGTCTACAGTACAGGTGATTATAGAGCCGCTAACATCGATGCCTGTACCACCTGTGTAAGTAGTACCCTCAGCTAATGAAACAAAGCTAAAGTTGCCACTGCCATCTGTTTGGAGCACCTGACTGTTAGTACCATCAGATATACCAAGGTCAGTCAAAGTGCTTGGCGTATTGTTAAGAGTTGCCTGTGTGGCAGTGACAGCGCCAGTCAAGTTGGGAAAGGTATTCTGAAGCGTACTCTTGATTAGGCGAATGTGGTCATCAGCTTGCGCGAGACCGTCAGTAGACGCAGGGTTCGCAGGGACCAGAGAGTTGACGTATGTTCCATTTTCCAGAGCCATATCTATGGTTCCTCTTTCTTTTGTTTCTGTGGGGGGCCTCTCGTTGACTGAGGCCGACAACAACAACAACAAGAACTTTAGCCCTGTATTTTGAAGTTGCTTTTGTTTCGAGGGTGCGGGGGTCAGTTTTTGACTAGGGAACCTAAGCAAACGAGGGACGCTAACAGCTAACCTACTGCAATCTATAGCTTCTGTGGTGTGAGGGATGTATGGTCCCACTGGTGGGGGCCTATGTTATGAACACGAGGTGACATTAGTTTGCCATTAGCCGACGGGAAATTTGTTAGGCTGGGGGCTTAGAGTTTTCGACACAGATTGGGACAACCTCAGTCAACCCCAGTCAACACCCGATCACTTAATCCACTCTTGCCACACATCGTCATTACACCAAGGACACTTGTGATGAGCAGCAGAACTAATAGTGCCACGAGTTATGCCGATGTCCTTTAGCGTCTTGGTCGAGTGCATCCGCAGTTGATCAGCAGCTCTATTGGCTAGCCTGTGATGCTCATAGGCAGCACATGACAGATAGATTATCTTTAGTCTTCTCACGATTGCTCTGAGCATCTTCGGTTCTCTCTTGCTCTAATGGTGGGAACCAAGGGACCAACAGTCTCGAAGGTGAGGTGGTCGACCTTGGTTGTCCTGAGCAACCACCTCAGAAACACAACTACACACACAGCTCTTGACTGGTACTATAGTTGACTGAGGTCAGCTCTGGACGTTCTTTGGTTCTCTATTGATTGGTGTTATCAAGGAGGATGTTTCTTGGGTCATCTAATAGCACTCAAGCTCTTGGGCTTTGGTCGACTATTAGTGCTCCCGCGGCGCTATTGGCTCCGCTTCCCCTTCTATAGAGTGACAGAAGGTCGATTAGTGTAAAAAGTTATCTCCTGGGCAAACTTTTTGCTTGCGGGGGACTGCATAAACTGGCATCAAGATACCACGGAGGCCGAAGGCGTCACGTTAAGTTAGTGGGCGACAGGCCGCAAGGTGTGGCAGGGGACTGTAACTCCCCCTGTGTATATCAAGCGGCAACAATCGCAGAACACCACCAACCATTCGTGAGACTTCAGCACTCCTTAACCAAAAGGAGACTGATCGAATGACACTTACAGCAACACAAAGCATCGCCCAAGACTTAACAGGCGACCTCACAGACCCCAACCACATCGTTCGCAGACACTTCAGCCTTTGGATCGAAGGCAGCTACAAGGGCGAAGAGCACCGCGCAGCTAACTTGAAGGCACTGTGTGAATGCAACGCCAGACAGTTGCGCACCTTTATCATCTCAGAGTTTACCA
>Ga0228662_1001161_pt1 | contig 11229 bp, 10 predicted proteins | sample 76DmetaG_FD_183173 | JGI IMG/M metagenome (GOLD analysis project Ga0228662, IMG submission 183173) | Seawater microbial communities from Monterey Bay, California, United States - 76D | ecosystem: Environmental > Aquatic > Marine > Coastal | place: USA: California | collected 2016-11-10
CGTTAGAATGACCTCATTGGAATCAACAGGTACGGGAACAAATGCATTTTTTCCCATTCCCATAATAGATAAAGCACGAGCCACAGAATAGTGTGCTGTAGCTGGGCCAATCACAACTAGATCATCAGGATTTCCCTGAGTCCAAGCCTCGGGTGCAATAGCTGCACGGGCGGCAGTCAGTGCAGTTAAGTTAGCAATAGAACCACCATGGGTCAGAACTCCACTTCCGTTATTGGGGTGTTTGCCAAAATCATAGAGATTTTCACCCGTAAACCAACCTAATTTGGACAGCATCCAATTGATCATAAAGCCTTCCAAAGTTGCGCCAGCAGGGCCCATTTCGTATAAAGAACTTGGATTGTTGACGGTGCCATGTATCCAATCAGGAATACCAGAAAGGTCTTGGGGAACAGCAACTTGGTGTCCCATATATTTTGGGTTTCTAAGATGATTCGTATGAGTTAAATAAGTTGCTACAAAAGACTCCAGATGATCAAGATTTTGAAACCCTTTTTCAAAAACAGATTTTAGTTTGAGTGCTTTTGCAATTTCTTCAGGGCGTTCCTGAGAAAGTACAGGATTCTTTCCTGTTTTACTTTGTTCAATGTAGTTTTCAAGTAAGGTAGCGACACATTGTTTTGTTTTTACAAAAGGAAGCGTATTTGAATTTGGCTTCCCATTTTTTTTATCAGTTTCTAGCATTGATTTTAAAATTTATTGATTCTTAGGATCATACTTAAAAAAGAGTCCTGCCCAAATCACCTTTGAAAGCGCATTGATGTAGGGCATCAGTAAGATTAAAAAGATCGAGATGATGACGAAATTCTGTATGACGCCTTCTGCTATTCCGATCAATAATAAAATAACATAAATTGCAATGCTAATACCCACCCCTAAACCATAGGAAACGTACATTGATCCGTAAAAAAAGCTGGGTTCAATCTTAAAACGTAATTGACAATTTGGACAACATTCGTTTACCTTATTGAAATGTTTGAGTTGATAGGGATTACCGACTAAAAGATTACCATTTCTACACTGGGGGCATTTGAGCTTCAAAATGGAATAAAGTCTTGAAAACATTTGCTTTTTTTTTCAAAAATAAACCTTTTGATGGGGATTGCCTAAGATGACTAAGTGTTCTTTAAAGTGGTCTTGAATAGCAAGCAATAGTTTATTTTTTCAAAAATATAGCTAACCAATTTTCAGCATTTTTGTTCCAAATGGAGTGAGTGCCTCCTCTACCAAGACCGTATCCATGACCTCCGTCTGCAAAAGCGTGCAGTTCAACCTCGACTCCATATTTTTTGAGTTGCTTTGCATATGCAAGACTGTTTTCTACAGGAACAGCAGTGTCATCAATTGAATGAATAAGCAAAGCTGGAGGGGTTTCACCGTTGACTTGTAATTCATTTGAAAAATGATTGATCTGATCTTTTGTTGGAGCTTTTCCGAGTAAACTATTTCTTGTCCCACCGTGTGTAAGTCCTTCTTGGAAAGAAATTACGGGATATATTAGAATAGAAAAATCAGGGCGTGCTGATACTTTTGTATCGTCTGGATAAACTTTGGTGTCATAAAGAGTAGAAAGGCTTGCAGCCAAATGGCCTCCTGCAGAGAACCCCAATACCCCTATTTTATTGGGGTCAATATTCCATTTTTTTGCATTAGAGCGTAAGATCCGCATTGCTTTTTGAGCGTCTTGAAGTGGACCCAAAGATTTATCTTCCATTATTTGGTCATCTGGCAAACGAGATTTCAGAACAAAAGCTGAGATACCCATACTATTGAGCCACTCTGCTATCTGATATCCTTCATGATCAATGGCAAGAAATTGATAGCCTCCCCCCGGACAAATTAAGACTGCCGCTCCTGTTGCTTCTTCTGAAACTAGATAGGCTTTTAGAGTGGGTTCTACCACCTGATACACTCGTAAAACATCACTTTCTGAATTACCACCACGGGTGTATTCTTTAAAATCGGATGCAAAAATTTGTCCTGGGATTTGGGTTTCCCAAACTGGAAATTCCTCTTGGGCTTGGAGCCCATTCAAACTTAATAAAAGACTTGTGATCAGGAGGGGATAAAATTGTTTCATGGGTTTTCTTTAAAATTTAATTTTTTTCTGAAGACTCTAGAGCGTAGCTTAGGGCTAGGGTAGTTAAATAATATTTGGATAACATATTGGTGACTTCCCAATTGGGAAGTTTTTGTGCATTGTAATATTGAATAAATCGCTGGGTGACAGCTGCGAAATGAGCTTCATGTCCTTTTCTTAATTCTTTGGGAATTACCACTTTCCATCGATCTCCACTTTTTGTCAAGCCAATTCCAGAGTATTTTTTAGACAAACTTTCAACCGCCTTTTTAAGATTGTTCGGGTTGAGTTCACTTGTGGGATTAATGTACAAAGAGGGGATGTATTTTTCATCAGGACCTTGAATTATTTCCAAGTTTGCTTTGCTACCCCTCATTATGGAATAGTGTGTATCTCCTGTCCCTTGGGGGGCTTCAAAATTCCAAATTACCTCTACTTTAGCATGGTGTCCCTTAAGGGTAAAATTGATAGATCCGTTAGAGTGGACAAAAAGACTGTCCTTTTTAAGGTACTTTTTAAGATAGTCTGGATAATTCTTTAAGCTTGTAACTTTTTCAAAATCTACTTTGCTCAACGGTGTTGCCCATCGTTCTGAGTGAATTAATTTTAGTTCTTCTTTCTCAATAGCTTCTTCAGGAAAGCTTTCCCAAAAAACAAGATCAACCAAATGTGAACTGACATCGACTAAGCCTTCTCCTTGTTGCTGACTGTCAAAAAACCAGGCAGGGCGAATTAAGGGTTGTCCTGAGACTTGTTTTGAAAAGTGATGTGTAGAAGATTTCAGGATCGCAGGAGTGTCTTTAGTTCCTTTAATTAATGAACCAAAAACACGTTCCATCTGTGAAAGTTCTTTTTGAAGTACTGTGGTGATCTCGGAACGTTCGGTCATAATGTCGTAGATCAAAAGCTGATTCTCTTTAGCAATCTCAAAAGCCGTTTCTAGTTTTTTAAAGGCTTCTGGAATAATGACCATGGGTTTATCAGCATAAACGTGAAATCCGTTCTTAACTGCATTGAGTATGTAGTCTGTTTTTTTTTGATTATTTCCCGAGAGCATGACTACACCTTCTTTTTCATTCTTTAAAAAAGTTTCAAAAAAATCAGATCCAGCGTAGGTTTTCAATTCCCATGAGGTAGGATTTATTTCTCTCAGATTGTAGGCTTCAATTCTTTTAAGATGCAAATCAAGATCAGAGCTTTTAGGGGCATAAATTGGTACTTTAGGATCAATTTCTGGATACATAGTTTTTTGGACTAAAGCTGCGTGAAAGTGCCCTGGATCTATTGTTATCCATTGAATTTTGTGGTGCTCTTTTGCACATCCAACAAGAAGTAATAAAAGAAAAAGGAATCGAATTTTGATCATTTCAATACTTAATATTTAAGGTTCCGTAAGGAGCTCTTTGGGGTCTGCTAAGCATGGCATTTGCTTCTGAATCATTAATGAATCGCTCACTGACAGGATCCCAGTTTAATTTTCTAGAAAGTTTCATTGCAATATGACTAATAAGACACACGCTACAGGCACGATGCCCTATTTCTACTGGAGAGATAGGTTCTTTTCCACTTTGAATACACTCCAGCCAATTACCATGTTGCTCTTTGCTTTCATAGAGATGAATCTCATTTGGTTGAATTACGGATTCTAAAAGCTTAGGATCACTAGCATCCAATGATTTGGTTCCATTTTTTTCGGGGATTGGATCCGATGGTGTAGCACGGTAGGCACCGCGGGTTACAAAAATCCAACCGTCTTCTCCTTCGTAGCGGATTCCATTTGGAAAACCACCACTAGTGAGCATGGTAATTCCGTTTTTGTACGTTGCTTTTACCATAAAGTCACCGTGAACGTCCCAACTTCCTGATTTTGGGAAATCAGCAACAGCTTCAACAGCTATAGGGCCTGTGTATTCTGTATTCATTCCCCAAGCTGCAGAGTCAAAATGGTGTTGCCCCCAACCCGTTATCATTCCAGCTCCAAATTGTTCTTTTCGAAGCCAACCTGGGCGTCCGTATCCTGTTTTGGGATGTACTAGCATTTCCGAATAATCCATTTCAGGGGTGGAACCCAACCAAGCATCAAAATTCAAAACTGAAGGGACTGGCTCTGTTTGGGCTGTTGGTCCAGCAGGATCTCCAGGTAACCCAACTTTTACTGTGTGAATTTTACCAATCCTTCCATTTCTCACTAATTCTGCTGCATATCTAAATTGAGGGGAAGAGCGTTGTTGTGTACCAACTTGCAAGGTGATTTTTTGTTCTTGAACAATATTACTTAAAAGCCTTCCCTCTTCAACAGTCAACGAGGTTGGTTTTTGAAGATAGACGTGTTTCTTTGCAAGTGCTGCTTCCAGTGCAGGTTGTGCATGCCAGTGATCAGGAGTACTGACAATTACAGCGTCGATGTCCTTGTGAGCAATAAGTTCCTGATAGTTCTCAAACATTTTAGTATCTACTTTTTGCCCCTTCTTTTGATAATAGTTATCCACTAAAAGTTTTCCGTCATTCATTCGGTTTAGATCTACATCACAAACAGCAACCATTTGAGCAACTTCGTGCTGCATGGTTCCTGGCATATCGTGAGCGCGCGCAATTCGTCCACAACCAATTTGTCCTATTTGAATACGATTGCTCGGTGCATTTTTACCAAAAACCGAGGAAGGTACTATGGTAGGAATAGCTGCTGTTGCAAAGGCCGTAGTAGTAGTTTTTTTGATAAAGGATCGACGATTTAAATTATTTTTTTTCATTTGTTATGGTTTTAGTTCATATTGTAGCGGATTCACAAATTGATTCCAAGCTTTCTCTGCTGATTCCGTATCCATTTTTCCGTCATAAACGATCAAACGGTAGTTTAGTTCATAAGTTTCTCCCGGATTTAAAATCCAATCTTTTGTTTTTGTAGTTGCAAAATTGACAAACAAATCTCCTCTTTCATATTGATCTTCAGGCCATATTCTTAGGGGTTCTGGATGATTGTAGTTTTGTGGATGAGAAAGAAGCAACACACCTCCATAGGCATTCTCTAATTGTCCATCTACAATGCACCAGCGTGCAGTACTACCGTCTGCATTTTTTCTTGTTTTTCCCTCTGAAGTAAGAATCCTACTGTTTTGATTGTCCCATACTTCGGTAGTTCGCCAACCCAGCCCACCGTAGCGATATTTAATAATTTTGAATGCTTTATCTGTGGCGCATTGGTAGCTAATTTTTAGATCCATCAAATACCGCTTTTCATCCATTGGGAATATTCTGATATTTTGAATCTCATTTAGGGCAATAGTATTTTTTTCATCTTTCAATACGACATGCTCATGAAGGACTTCAAATTCACTAAAAACGGGGCCTGTGACTTTATTTAAAAGTTTTGAAAAACGAACCGTACCTTGTTTTTTATTGAGATTCCAAAAATCAATCGTATCCCCGTCAAATAAGGTATGCGTCCACGGATTCCAAATTCCGTAATGATGATAATGATCTTTGGGTTGAATTCGAGTTAAGCGTTTTCCACTAGGAGTATTTACTGGATGAAGATATCCACTTCGTTGATATGCTTTACTTACTTCTTTTGGAACCTCTTTTAGAGCCATCTGATACCCTGTTACTTTTTTATTGTTAAGGAAAACTTCAATTTGTTCAGTAGTTACGGACATGGAGATATCCTGTCCAAGTGATGGAGATTCATTCGATATCAAATAAGTTGAATTATTTTTCAGTATCTTCCAGTACAGTTTATTTCCGATAATTTGGTAGGGAATTTCTATTTTTTCAGAATCCGTTTGCGCATAGAGCTTTAAGGGCTGATTTTTGAGTTTATCAGAAATTTGAGCAGATGCAATGCCCATAGTTTCAAAGGATGCATCAGCAATAGGGTGAAGAGCTATTTCTGTAGAGTTGCAAGACTGTAAGCCGATTACAACTAGAATTGAAAAAATTAAACGAAGATTCATTAGTAATCTAATTTAATGATTTGTTTTTCATTTCAGCTAAAAATTCTTGGATAGATGGAAGGAGGAAACTTAAGAGAATTGATTTTTTCTGTTTATTAATAATCAGTTTAGTACTATCTAATCTTCTTAAAGCGATACACCTCGCTTCCATGGAATAAAATCGTTTTGTTTTAATTGAACTGCTTTTGGTGTTTTTTCACCATTTGCTACTGCAATAATAAATTCTAATAAAGCATCACCTACTTCCTCGAGACTCCGCTTTTCAGAAATGACAGTACCACAATCAAAATCGATAATATCGTTCATTTTTTCTGCCAAAAAACTATTTGTACTTACTTTAATAACAGGGGTAATAGGGTTGCCTGTAGGGGTTCCTAAGCCTGTGGTGAACAAAATAATATTTGCTCCAGATCCAGCTAGAGCTGTGGTACTCTCCACATCGTTTCCAGGAGTACATAATAAAGAGACTCCGGGAACAGTAGCATATTCAGCATAATCCAGCACATTACTGATTGGTGCATTCCCTGCTTTTTTTGCAGCTCCAGCAGATTTCATAGCATCAGTTATTAATCCATCTTTTATATTACCTGGAGAGGGGTTCATATCAAAACCTGAGCCTGCGTTGGCTGCAGCAAGTTCATATTGTTGCATTAAATTTAAAAACTTACTTGCTAAGGGTTCGCTTGTACAACGGTTGACTAACTCTTGCTCAACCCCTGTCAATTCTGGAAATTCGGCTAAAATTGACTTGCCACCGAGGACAGAAAGTATATCCGAAACCTGCCCTAAGGTTGGATTGGCTGTAATACCAGAAAATCCATCAGAGCCACCACATTCAAGACCTATGGTGAGTTTGGAAAGTGGAGCAGGAGATCTTTTTATTTCATTTGCTTTTTGAATTTCTTCAAAAGAGTTTTTAATGATTTTAGATAAAAAGGCATCAACTGTTCCCTCTGTTTGTTGATCGTAAATCAATACCGGTTTTTCTTTTCCTGACTGCAGGTTGGACAAGGCTTTCTTAAAAATATCAATTTCAAGATTCTGACAGCCCAAACTTAAGACCGTGGCCCCAGCAACATTTGGATTATTAACATAACCCGCTAATAGTCTAGCCAAGGACTGGGCGTCTTGGCGTGTTCCACCACACCCTCCTTGATGGGTTAGAAATCGCACTTTGATATTGTCGTAATGGTTAGACTTTTTTGCAGCTTTGGAAGCTGTATTCTCTTTCACTAATTCACCATTTACGAGCTGACTGAGCAATTCTTGTAAAGGTTCTTTTTCTGGAGGATTGAATTCTTTTTCAAAAATAGTTTTTAGGGTTTCAATATTTCTATTTTCACAAAACACCAGAGGGAAAAATAGCCAAATATTATCTGTTCCTACCTGACCATCATGACGATGATATCCCATAAAAGACCGTTCTTCCCACTTTTTAGAGTTAGGCGGTGTCCAATCCCAAGCAGCTGTTTTTCCCTTAACTTCCTGAGTTTTGTGTTTAATGTTATCTGTAGTTAAAAGTCCACCTTGGGGTATTGTTTTTGTAGCTTCACCAACGAGCACTCCGTACATATATATTGAATCTTTCTCAGTAAAAGCCTCACATGCAAACTTGTGTTTGAGAGGAATAGCCTCTTCAAGTTTAAATGAAGTCCCATCCAATTGAACTTGGTATCCTTTATTGAGATTTTCTAAAGCAACTGCAATATTGTCTTTGGGGTGTATTTTTAAAATTGGAATGTTAGAATTCATAGACTTTGAATGTGATTTTTTAATGATTCATTTTGTAGGGTTTTATTGTAGCGCCTTTTAAAAACATCTGAAGTAGAATTAAAAACCAAATTTTTTGGGAAGCCATAAGGTAATTTGAGGGAAAAATGTAATGAGAACTAACGCCAGAATCATTGCGATGAAAAGGGGTATTAAGGGTTTGATTACCCGTTCAATACTTGTTTTAGCGATTCCTATTCCAACAAAAAGTACCGATCCAACTGGCGGAGTACAGAGTCCGATACAAAGATTAAGTACCATGATGATTCCAAATTGAATGGGGTCAATACCAATAGACTTTACCACGGGTAAGAAAATTGGAGTAAAAATTAACACTGCTGGTGTCATGTCCATAAAAACCCCGACAAAGAGAAGTAATAGGTTAATGATCAAAAGAATAACGATTTTGTTATCGCTGATATTAAAAAGAGCATCACTTAAGTTTTGAGGAATATTTTCATAAGACATGACCCAAGACATGCTCATTGAAGCTGCAATTAAAAGCATGACAATCGCACTTGTTTTTGCTGATTCTAACAATATTTTAGGAAGATCTTTTCTCCGAATTTCTTTGTAAGCAAAGCTTAAAATTAGGGTGTACAATACGGCAATTGCAGAAGCCTCTGTAGCAGTAAAATAACCCGCCACAATTCCTCCAATAACGATAAACAGTAGGAGTAAACTTGGAAAAGCAATTACAAATGTTTTAACCACTTGTGATAGGCTACTTCTTTTAAAAGTTGGATAGCCTTTTCTTTTGGCCCATATGGCCGCTACTAGCATAAGAAAAAAACCAGTCAATATTCCCGGGATATATCCTGCAAGGAAAAGGGCTGCTATAGAAACACCACCACTAGCCAATGAATAAACTATAAGTACATTACTTGGGGGGATGACCAATCCTATGGTTGCTGAAGTGATATTGACTGCAGCTCCGTATTCTTTATCGTAGCCTTCTTTTTCCATTTCTGGACCGAGTATACTCCCCATAGCAGAGGCTGAAGCCATAGCTGAGCCTGCAATAGCCCCCATAAGCATGGCAGAGATAATATTGATCAATGCAAGACCACCTGGTAGAGCTCCTACTATAGTTTTGGCAAAGCTGATTAAGCGATCGGCAATGCCCCCATGGGTCATAAGTTGCCCTGAAAGGACAAAAAAGGGTATCGCAAGTAGCGCAAAACTGTCGAGACCAGTTCCCATTCGCTGCGCGATTGTTGTTACAGCAGCCAAACTAGGGATGGAAATCAATATGGTTAGAAGCGAAGAGATCGCAATACTCCATGCTACTGGAGTACCAATTGAAATAAAAAAGATAAAACTAAGTACGAGTACTATTACTGGTAATAAATCCATAAATCTCTATTTCTCGTTTTGAGTGAGTTTGTAAAAAATAATTAAAAGTCCGCTGAGAGGGATAACCCCATAAACAAGCGCTAATGGAATTTTTAATGAAGGCGAAAATTGTTCTAATTTAGTTGTGATATAAACCAATCGACTTCCTCCCACAACCATCCCAAAAAAAGCAAAGCTGAGAACAGCAGCAGAAATAAATTTTGAGATTAGTTTTTGTTTTGAAGCTGAAACCTTTTTAGCAAAAAAATCAATGGCTACATGTTCATTTTTACCAGCAACATAGGCTGCTCCAAGGATACCTAACCAGATCATTAAATAGCGTGCCAGCTCATCAGTAAAGGAGCTGGGTGTAGCTGTAAAAAAACGGGTAAAAACCTGCCACAATACATTGATTACCATGACACTTAAGATGGCAATCAAAGACCATTCAATTATTTTATCTGTGGATGCTCTAATTTTTTTCATTTCGAATACGGTCAATTAATTCAGCAATTTCAGGATCTTTTCTAAAGGACTCAAACATGGGTAGAGTGGCTTCTTGAAAGGATTCTTTTTCTGGGTAGCTCACTTCAACTCCTGCATCAATCACGGCTTGTAAGGATTCATTTTCAGACTCAATCCACAATTCCCTTTGGTAAGGAACTGAAAGGTCAATGGCTTTTTGCAACCATTGTTGCTCTTGTGTACTCAATCGATTCCATAAATGGGTGCTCACCAAAAGAATGTCTGGGATCATGGTGTGCTCGTCAATAATGTAATATTTGCAGACTTCATAATGTCGAGAAAGATAAAAGCTGGGAGGGTTGTTCTCCGCCCCATCCACAACACCTTGTTGAATTGCTGTGTACAATTCACCCCATGAAATCGGAGTAGGGGAGCCTCCTAATTGTTTAACCATTTCAAAGGCTGAAGCACTTTCTTGAACTCTGATTTTTAATCCTTTTAAATCGTTGGGGCTTTTTACAGGACGTTCACGAGTGTAAAAACTTCGACTGCCGGAGTCGTAAAATCCAATTCCTTTGAGCCAATAATTATCCCCTTCACTCAATAGTTCTTTCCCAATGGGGCCGTCCAATACTTTAAATAAATGTTCTTTGCTGTCAAAGAGAAAGGGTAATCCAAAAATTCTGATTTTAGGAGCAAAGTTTTCCATAACAGCCCCTGATACTTTTGCCATATCTAAACTTCCAATTTGAAGTAATTCCAAACACTCTCTCTCGCTTCCCAATTGCTGATTGGGATAGATTTGAATGCGCATCTTACCTTCAGAAATTTCGTTTAAATGCTCATCGGCTTTTAGCATGGCCTGATGAACAGAATGGGTTACGTCTAAGCCATGTCCAAGACGAATAATCCTCTTGTTAGATACCGTATTGCAGCCCATAAAGGCGATGCCAAAAAAAACGAATAGCCCTATTAATTTTTGTTTCATTGGCTCTGTTTTAAAGTTTGAATCAGGGCCAGTGTTTTTTTAATCGTATTTGAAATCTGATCGTAGTCTTGATTTTTAATCAGTTCTTTTGAAATCAGTTTTGAGCCTAAACCAACACAACTAACCCCAGCATCAAACCAAGCTTTTAAATTGTCAGGTTCGGTGGTTACTCCGCCTGTAGGCATAATGCTAGTCCAAGGCTGGGGCCCTTTAATTGCCTTGACAAATTCGGGACCGTAAACACTTCCAGGGAATAATTTAATAAGTTCTGCTCCAAGTTCTTCTGCTCTGGCAATTTCAGTTAGAGAACCACAACCTGGCAGCCATAAAACTTTCCTTCGGTTGCAAACCGTTGCAATATCCTCTCTAAGAACGGGCGTTACAATGAAATTTGCTCCGTTCATCAAATAGTGACTGGCAGAAGCTGCGTCGGTAACAGAGCCTACACCTATTATCATACCGGGTAAGGATTCATTTGTGAACCGTATGAGTTCTCTAAAAACTTCATGAGCAAAATCACCTCTATGTGTGAATTCCAAAAGCCGTGCACCTCCTTGGTAACTGGCTTGAACTATATTTTTTGAAATTTCAATATCAGGATCATAAAACAAAGGAATCATGCT
>Ga0228662_1001164_pt1 | contig 11217 bp, 16 predicted proteins | sample 76DmetaG_FD_183173 | JGI IMG/M metagenome (GOLD analysis project Ga0228662, IMG submission 183173) | Seawater microbial communities from Monterey Bay, California, United States - 76D | ecosystem: Environmental > Aquatic > Marine > Coastal | place: USA: California | collected 2016-11-10
TATGTTACTGATCCGCTTGCTGTAATGAAAACATATGCTACTCGTATTGAGCCGCGTTATGAGTATGCAAAAGCATTTGGTCAGGACGTTGATGGCGTTTTGTTTGATTTAGAATCAGAAATGATTGCTAAAGGTTTTTCTGAAAAAGACATAAACAAAATGCGTAGGGATTATCTACATATGTATGAGCGTACTGCTGGTGCAGTTATTAGGAATCCAGATAGCTTGAGCCAGAAGGCTGCGTTTATTCTTAGAGAGGCCGCTTCATTTAGTTATATGGGTTCTGCTGGTTTAGCTGCGCTCCCTGACTTTGGGCGCATTGTTATGGAGCATGATGCTGAGAATGTTATGAAAGGCATTCAAGCAATTATGGATAAAAACACAGTTAATCTAACAGCTAATGAAATTAGATATGCTGGTGAGGCTATAGATATTCTTCGTGGCTCTGCACATATGCGGCTTATGGAGGATCTTTCTAATAACGTAGATGCTAGTGACCTTCTTAGTAATGCCCGAAATGCTTTCTATATTATGAACGGGCTTGCTCCGATGACTGGTATAGCTAAACAACTAGCTGGTATTGTTGATGCACATACTATTATTGATTACTCGATTCGGTACACCGAGCTTACACCACAAGAGCTAACATGGCTGTCTCGCTACGGGATTAGCGCAGAGGATGCTAAGCAAATTGCTAATGCTCCTTGGCGCAAAACAGACAATGGTTTGTATATGGCTAATACAGATGAGTGGGTTGATAATCTTAGCTTTCCACAAACTGATGCTCGCATTGTAACTATAAATGAAGATGGCTCTCCTGTTGGTAAAACAAGAGGCGACAGATACATACCGGCTTACTACGATAAGAAAAAGAAAACTATTTTTGCAGATATAGATTACATTGAAGGCCCAATGTATCAAGATAAAGCTTGGACTAAACCAAGAGTTAAGGGTGTAAACCCGCTTCCAGAAGATGCTTTTCCAACACCTAAAGCATTTTCTAATTTTATTATGTTTCACGAAATTGCTCATACAAACTTTTTGCAAAAAGCTGGTGAAAGCAAAGCTCAGTATGAAAATAGAATTAACAAAATAGCTATGGAGCAACACAAAGCCCAGTCATCTATTAATGAAGAGACTGTATTAAAGTTTCGCACTGCACTTAATAGCGGTGTGTTGAATACAATTATGTCTGCTACTCCTGCTGATAAACCAATTATTACTGATGGTGTAGTTTATATTCCAGCGCACATAGGTAGATCATTTGGATTTAAAGAAGACGCAAAATTTAAAGGATACACTAGAATTGAAAACGGTTTTGTTGGTTTGCCGTTTCAGTTTTATAGCTACATGCTAGCTAACGTAAATAAAACTATAGGTGCATTAGCACAAGGGCAGATTAAAAATAGAATGCTAGGTATTACAGCGTCTATGGGGTTGGCTTATATGTCACTGGCTATTCGCACTCCTAGCTTTGCTTGGGAAGAAATGGGTTGGCGAGATAGATTTGTAAGAAGCTTTGATATGAGTGGTGTAATGGCACTCTACTCAGATATTCTTTACACTTCTTTGCATACCTCCTTAGCTCTTGGTGGGCCTAACATTACTAACGGTCTTATTTCTCCTAAGTTTCCACAGGAACCAAATGCCATTGATGCGCTAACTGGTGTTGCTGGTGCTGGGCCATCTTGGGCTGCTGATACTATTTCAGGAATGTATCAGTTTGCTAATGGTGAGTATGGAGAAGGCGGTAAGCAAGTAGTTAGAAACTTGCCATTTGCTAGAATGTGGTTCTTAAAGGATGACATTAATCAGATTACTAGAGCTTGGGCACAGTAATTTGTCTTAGATTATTTGTGCATTGTTCTTCTTAGCTTCTTTATGACACAAGAGGTAGGAGAGGTGACACATGGCAATAAATGTAGCAGATAACAATCCGCGTATAAATTACACAGCAACATCAGGACAAACTGTATTTACAGTTCCTTTTGAATTCTTTGCCAGCACTGATCTGACTGTATATGTAGATGGCTCGGTTTTGTCTGCATCTGCTTACACGGTTACAGGCGGCAACGGGTCAACTGGATCTATTACTACAGATAGCGGACAGACTGCTGGCGCAGAGATTGCTATCGTTAGAGATGTGCCGCTCGAGCGTACAACTGACCTTACATCTACTTACAGCGCATCTTCTTTAAATGACCAGCTAGATCGGCTTGTTACTCAGGTTGCTGACTTAGATGACCGAGTGTCGCGCTCTATATCTTTAAATGACTATGAAGTAGGTGTGTCGCTAGATCTTCCTGCCAAAGCCAGCCGTTTAGGTAAGACTGTTCAGTTTAATAGCACTACTGGTGCATTAGAGGTTGGGCCAAGTGGCGATGAGCTAACAAGCATTGCATCTATTGCGTCTGACATTACTTCGCTAAACGCCATTAAGACAAATATTACTAGCCTTTCTGGTTATACTACGGAAATCAATAATGTTGGCGACAATATTTCCAGCGTTACTTCAGTAAGTAGTGGCATATCTAGCGTTGGTTTAGTCGCTACAAATATTGCAGATGTAAACTCAGTCGCTGGATCTATATCAGATTTAAATGATGTTGCTGATAGTCTTGATCAGGTTGAGCTTGTTGCAGGATCAATTAGCAATGTAGATATTGTTGGCGCTGGGATTAGCAATGTAAATACTGCTGCTGGCAACATTTCTAATATTAATACTGTTGCTGGAATTTCATCCAATATTACTACTGTTGCTGGCATCACAAGTGCAATTAATACAGCTAACAGCAACGCAACAAACATTAATCTAGCCGCTACTAATATAGATGACATTAATGATGTTGCTAATGTTATTACGAAAGTAACTAGCGTTGCGGATAACATTGCTAATGTTAATACCGTTGCTCCGTCTGTTGGTTATTTATCTACAGTTGCTAACAACATTACTAACTTTAATATTATTGGCTCCAATATTAACTCAATTAATACAGTAGCTACAAACATTAGTGATGTAATTAGCGTAGCTAATGATCTGAACGAAGCCGTTTCTGAGGTTGTTACTGTAGCTGATGACTTAAATGAAGCGGTATCTGAGATTGATACTGTGGCTACAAATATTAGTGACGTTAATACTGTAGGCGGTATTAGTGCAAACGTTTCTACGGTTGCTGGAATTAGTTCAAACGTTACGACTGTTGCTGGAATTAGTTCTGATGTAACAACTGCGGCTGGCATTAGCGGTAACATTACTGCTGTTGCTGGTGATGCGGCAGATATAAATACAATCATTGCTAATCTTGCAAATATTAACTTGGTGGCCTCTAACATCAATGCTGGTGTAATTGATGGCATCTTTGACTATGGCGCTGTAAGTGATTCAGTGTCTTCATCTACTGATTACGGGAGCTTATAATGGCTACACAGGTACAACTTCGTCGCGGCACTGCTACAGAGAATAACTCGTTTACTGGCGCGCAAGGTGAGCTTACATTTGATACCACTAACAAACGAGTAAGGATTCATGATGGCGCAACTGCTGGTGGCTTTGAGCTAAAGACTGAAAACTCTAGCGGCGATACTTTATTTGCTGACAATGAAAAAGCCATCTTCGGCGCAGGGTCTGACCTACAGATTTACCATGATGGGTCTAATAGTTTTATTAAGGATTCTGGCACTGGTAACTTACTTATACAGAGTGACGCAAATACTGGCTTTCAAAATGCCTCTGGAACTGAGTGGAAAGTAGAGGCTCTTACAGATGGAGCCGTAAATATTTACTACAATGGTTCTCAGAAATTCGCCACCACCAGCACAGGTGTAGACATTACAGGCACAGCCGTAACGGACGGTCTAACCGTAGCTGGCAACGTGTTAATCGATGGCGGCACAATTAAGCTGGACGGGAATTATCCTGTTGGTACAAACAACGTGGCGTTGGGTGATGCTGCGTTAGATAGCATTACATCTGATGCGTTTAATAATATTGCAATAGGTGATGCGGCTTTAACGGCATTAACAGATGGAGACAACAACGTTGCTATTGGGCGTAGTGCTTTGACAAGCGCAACAACGGCTCTGGTAAATACAAGTGTTGGACATGAAACATTAGTATCTTTGACTACAGGTGGATTTAACACTGCATTAGGAGGATATGCCCTTAACGCAAACACCACCGCCGACAACAGCACAGCCGTTGGGTATCAGGCTGGGTATAATAATACGACTGGTTCTGCGATTGTTGCAGTTGGCAGGACGGCTCTTTTAAGTAACACCACAGGAAGCGCCAATACAGGTGTTGGCACAAATGCTTTGCAAAGCACGACAACGGGTAATTATAACACCGCTTTAGGGCAAAGCGCACTTGAAACCAACACCACCGCCAGTAACAACACTGCCGTTGGGTATCAGGCTGGGTATAGTAATACTACTGGAACGGCTAACGTGGCTGTTGGTGCGGCTGCACTTTACGATAACTCTACAGGCATTCGTATTACTGCAGTTGGCAGAGAGGCGTTAACAAACAACACTACAGGCAATCATAATACAGGTATTGGCTATCAGGCCATGCTCACTAATACCACAGGGAACTACAACGTATCTGTTGGTTATGAGAGCCTTAACTCCAACACCACCGCATCTTACAACACAGCGGTTGGGTATCAGGCTGGGTATGCTAATACAACAGGTGCATTAAATACGGCAGTGGGTTATCAGGCATTAGAAGATGCAACCACCGCATCTAATAATACAGCGGTGGGTACTCAAGCGTTAAATAAAAATACTACAGGTGCAGGTAACTCGGCGTTTGGTGAAGCAACTCTTTTTACAAATACCACGGGTAGCTATAATACAGCTTACGGCAGAACCGCATTATACTCCAACACCACCGCAAGTAACAACGTAGCTGTTGGTTATCAGGCTCTTTATGACAATACTACAGGCGCACAGAATACTGCTGTAGGCCAAGGTGCGGCATCAAATACTACTACTGCAAGTGGAAACTCTGTTTTAGGTTATGCTGCGCTGCAAGTTAATACAACTGGCGGCAACAATGTGGCAGTTGGACAGCAAGCATTGTATGGTAACACCACCGCATCCGAAAACACAGCCGTTGGGTATCAGTCGCTTTATTCTAACCAAACAGGAGTAGAAAATTCTGCACTTGGTAGGGGGGCTTTGTATAATAACCTAAGCTCGTATAATACAAGTGTTGGTAGAAGCTCTATGTATAATAACACCACAGGCAATAGAAATGTTGCACTAGGTGTGCAAGCACTACTATCCAACACCACCGCATCCTACAACACAGCAGTTGGGTATCAAGCTGGGTATAGTGTTACTACGGGTCAACTTAACACGGCAGTTGGTAATCAATCGTTAAGGGACGCTACGACAGGTCAGTTTGTAACTGCAATAGGTGGCAACTCTTTAGAGAGAAACACAACTGCTTCTTATAACACGGCAGTAGGGTATCAATCTGGGTTTTACAACACAACAGCGCAATATAATACTTTTATTGGATATAAAGCAGGTTTTGGTAATACCCCTGGGCAGCAAAACACCTTTGTTGGTTGTTTTGCAGGGGAAAGTACCACAGGAGAAAAGAATACTTTTGTTGGCGAAAGTGTTGGATGGACTGTAACAACAGGCACACGCAACACCATCATCGGACGCTACAACGGCAACCAAGACGGCTTGGACATCCGTGCCTCAAGCAACAACATCGTGCTGTCTGATGGGGATGGTAATCCTAGATACCACCTCAACAGTTCTGGTAGCACAAATATTTACTCAACAGGTACTGGCATTATGTCTCTCATAAGTAATTATGCGGCAGGAACTAGTCAGGCTCTTTTAACAGGTGTTTATAGTGCAACAGATATAACAGGTACAGGCGGCACAGTTTCTTTAAGAATTTGGACAAACGGTAACATCCAAAACACAAACAACAGCTATACCGCACTGTCTGACCAAAAACTAAAAGAAAACATTGTAGACGCAAACCCTCAGTGGGATGACATTAAAGCCCTGCGTGTTCGCAACTACAACATGATTGAAGGTCAAACGCATAGGCAGATTGGTTTAATTGCACAAGAAGTTGAAACGGTTTCTGCGGGTCTGGTTTATGATACGGCAGATTATGATGCTAGTGGAAATGATTTGGGAACCGTCACTAAGTCTGTGAATTATTCTGTTCTCTACATGAAAGCAGTCAAGGCATTGCAAGAGGCAATGGATCGCATTGAAACCCTAGAGGCAAAAGTAACTGCCCTAGAAAACGCATAATCGGAAAAGGAGAAAGACATGACTGATACACCAACTACAGAAGAAATCGCACAACACTACACAGCAATGGGTCACTCTGTTGATTTGCTAAACGCTGGACAACCAGAGGACATGGACGATGCCGATTGGGCTGACACTGTGTCACGCAACGTAGAGCATTTACAGTTAATGATTGCAAAAGACTTCTGGACAACGGAAGACATGACTGCTGCTAATGCAGCTATTGCAGCTAACACTTAAATTAAAGGAGGCTTATAATGGTAAAAGATGAAAAGAAAACCATTACTGTCAATGAAGCAGAATACAACTTGGAAGACTTTACTTCTCAGCAATCAGCTTTTTTAAATCATATAAATGATTTGGATCGCAAACTTAGTAGCGCTCAGTTTAACATAGATCAACTTAACGTTGGGCGACAAAAGTTTGTAGAGCTATTAGCTGATTCGTTGGAGAATCCAGAAGAAACAGAAGTAGTAAATTAAAATGGATAAACGCACAGTACAATCAGCACACACTCGCATCGATGGATTGGAGAAAGAAGTCGTGGCCATAAAGACCGAGATGGATATTCAATTCAAAGATTTGTTTAACCGAGTTAAACGCTTGGAAGCTATTGTTATTGGTGCATCTGCATTCATCATAGCATTGCTTCTTCGCGTTAATATGATGAGTTAAATTATGCTTGCTGAATTAGCGGCAGCTAACGCTGCTTACAGCACGATTAAGAAGTTTGTTTCTAATGGCAAAGAGGTGTCGGATTTTCTGGCACCTCTTAAAAATTTAGTAAGCTCAGAAGAAGAGCTAAAGGCTAGAGGCAACCGCAAGAAGAACGGTTTGTTTTCTAAGGTCATGGGCAAGTCTGCTGATGACTTTGATGAGTTCTTAGCTTTGCAACAGATACAAGAGCAAAGAAAAGAACTAGAATCTATTTGTCGCTTGTACGGCAAGCCGGGCACTTGGGATTCATTCTTAGCCTTTGAAGCTAAGATGCGCGTTCAACGAAAGAAAGAAGCTGAAGAAAAGCAGAAGCAAATAGCAGCTACAATTAAATATATTACTTGGGGTATTACTGCTTGCTTGGCTATTGGTGGTATTGTTGCTTTGTATTTCTTCACTGAATTTTTGAAAGGGATCAGATGACTATAGCTATGGAAAAGATATTGGCATGGAAGATAATGCCGCGTGTTATGATGCTAGTTATGACCATCATGTATATTCGCGTTATAGAATGGTTTATGTCTTTGCCGCAGGATGTGGTAAGCACACAAGCTACAGCGCTCACAGCGACCGTTACAGGCGCTCTCACAGGTGCTTTTGCAGTATGGGTAGGGCATGAGAAATGATTGGTCAGATTATAGGTGCAGTTGGTGGGCTAGCTACCAGTTATTTAGACGGTAAGGCTGCTGTCCAGAAAGCTAATGCTGAAATCAAACTCAAGCAAGCTACTGGTGAAATGGACTGGGAGCAGTCAGCAATAGAAGCCTCAAAGGATTCTTGGAAAGATGAGCTATGGACTATAGTTTTTGTAGCTATTCTTTGCGCTAATTTTATACCAAGTTGGCAAGATGCAATGCGTGTTGGTTTTGATAATTTATCTAACTGTCCGATGTGGGTACAATGGGGAATGTATGCTTCAATAGCTGCAAGCTTTGGAATCCGCACCATGAAAGGATTAAAGAAATGACTTTTAAACTATCACAACGCAGTCTTGATAGAATGCAAGGTGTAGATGAACGCATGGTTTCTGTGGTTAAGTTTGCAATCACTGCAACCAAAACAGACTTCGGAGTTATTCAAGGCATGCGTACTTTAGAAATGCAGAAAGCATTAGTAGCTAAGGGCGCTAGTCAGACCATGAAGTCAAAGCATTTGGATGGATTGGCTGTTGACTTGATGGCCTACATTGAGGGCCGTGGTTCTTGGGAGCTTAATCTGTATGACGATTTGGCTGACGCTATGAAGGAAGGTGCTAATGCTGCTGGGGTAAGTGTGCGTTGGGGAGCAGCTTGGCATATAGATGACATCCGCACATGGGATGGAACTATGGAAGAAGCAATGAATGCTTACGTTGATTTGCGTAGAGGTCAAGGCAGAAGGCCATTTATTGATGGCCCTCATTTTGAGTTAATGCTTTAGATGAGCTAACTTATCTGAGTGACGAGATAAAGTCTTTAAGGTTTTATCACGACTGTATCCTAAGAAAGACATGCGTCTGCATATAGAGTCTTTGCTTTTGCCCTCTAAGGCTAGTCTGATTATTTCTTTTGTTTCTGGTCTACCGTCTCTGCCACCCATGTTGTAATCAACAGGTAAGTTTTGTTTTAAGAATCGGCTTTGTCCATCTCTTTCTCTAGCTCTTTTATTAACTTGCTTTGCGTCTTCAAGCATTGCGGCTAGTAGTTTTTCATTCATATGTGATAACCTTCTTTTCTTAGTTTATTTACGAATTGATTTAGCTCAGAACGTGCTGCCCATAGATCTTGTTTTACATTTGGATGCGGATCAGTTCTGTTTTCTTCATCGATTAGTGTATCAACTCTGCGTTTAAGGAAGTCTAACTCTACTTTATGTGCTGGAGTTACTTCCATTATTCTTCTCCGGTAAAGTCACAGGTAATAACCATTTCTATACCCCATTCATCCGAAGGTGTAAGTATAAGAGCTAGCTTATCTGCGGCTTCCCAGCAACGAGCAACAAATGCATCAGTGTTGCAATGATATGAAGCATCGCGAGGAACAATTAACTCTGCAACTGGCGAGTGGTCTTCATCCCAAATTTTAATTTTAGCTTTCATTATTTATTTTTCTCCCTTGCTCTATCACAGGCCAGAATATGTTGTTGCGATGAATGAAATTATTGAGGCCAGATAGTTTTACGTCAAGTATTTTTGCTGCTTGTGTTTGTGTGCAGCGAGATTGCGCTAATGCTTTTACTAACTGTAGTTTTTCTCGCTTGTGACGTTGCGTCATTTCTTCCCATGTTTCCATGTTATTTCCTTTGGGTAAAAAAAAGCCCCGCTATGCAGAGTGATCTGACTAAGCGAGGCAGTTGTGAGGAGGGCAGGACGTCCCTCTGGAGAACTAAGCCTAGCTTAGAACGGAATGCTATCTTCTGGCAAGGACGAAGATGCAGATTGTTGACCTTGTTGTTTGTCGCTTATCTGAAAAGACATATAAGGTTTACCATCTTTCATGCGTCTCCACCCAGCAATCCGCTTGTCTTCACCAACGGGGCCGGAGTAATCGGGTGCTGCATCATTACCCTTCTTGTCATTGTCAAACATCACGGCCATCTTTTGATAGACCTCGACAATACCACGACCGTCTTTGGTCTGGTCTTTGACAAGAACTACTTTTGAATCCACGCCCTCTACGTTGACCTTACCTTGCAAGATCATCTGCTGCGTTGGGAATGGTGTAAAGGCTGCGCCTCTGTTTGTATCGTCATATTCTGCCATGCTTCTGGCTCCTGTATTGTGTGACTACCAGCCACTGTTCTTGTTTCCACTATCTTGATCGTACTTGTTGCCATCCATCTTGCCTAAGAAGATGTCAGCATCACAGCCAATGTGCGACAGTGCTTTGGTTAGGCCATCAGTGATAGCCATCTTCGGTGCATCCTCGGCCATACGACCCTTAGCTGCATCAAAGAACTTACGGCACCCTGTGAAGGGGCCAAATGAATTTGCTGGTGTGCCATGCCAAACAGTAACATGCGCTAGCACAGCGCTGTCTCCGTTGCTTACAGGCACAATCTCTGTTGTGTTGTGCCAACCCCAGCCCTCACCGACTGGCCCGAACTGCTCAGTCATCTTTCTGACTTGGTATTGTGGGTCGATGGCGGTGAATGATCGGCTGCCGAAGCTGACCTTCTTCAGATATTTGGGGTCTGAAGAGGCCAGCTTGTCCCAGATGTCGAGGTTATTAGTCATTGTTGGTTCTCCTTGTTATGCGGAGTGATCCCCGCTTGTCTCGTTTGATTGTAAGGTGGTCGCAGTAAACTTCTCGCTCGTTGCTACTGACCATGTTCTTGAGATCTTTCTTTGCGTTCTCGAACACGCGGTTGTGTTCGTATCCGTTGATGTAGGTAACTGCTGCGTCGATGAACTGGTTGTCTGTGCTGGCGTCTCGCTTGACCATGTTGTCCACCTCAATCTTGTCAATGGAGATGTCTGGCGTTTGAACACCAATCGGTTCTTTGTCGCGTACAACGTAACCCCAGAAGTCTGACACCACCGCCCACATAGAATCGAAATAGCGTAGGTCGAACGAGACATGTGCAGATTCCCATCTGTTGTTACCAAAAATTACTGAGAAATAAGCACCGTCTGCTTTGGCAAGATAACAGTACAGTTGTATCTGTGGCATGTAGTATTCAATAATATCATCCATAGATTTGTACGGATTAGTATGCTTGGCTTCGACTATGAAGCTGCCCCACTTAGCATCAATCATACCCTTGGCTGGTACAGTACCAATCTCTAGCTCATATTCATGCTGATGATTAGACAGAACGCAATCATGCTCCCGTTCAAACCATTCAAGATTGAAGTCTTCAGTCCAGCTACCGAGTTGTACTGCAATATTGCGAGACAAGTCCTCTGACTCTACGCGACCAGTTTTGATCTGCCATAGTTCAAGCCAGTTGCCATTAATAATTTTTACGCAGTCGCTGCCGCCTATGAAACCTTTACGTTCCATTGAGTTCTCCTTTTATTATATGGGTTAGACTACTGCATACTTGCAGCTTACTCAAGATATTTTTTAAGGTCAGCTTCAGTAATGTCAGTGAGCTCAAGCAGCTTTTTTCGTTGCTCGCCCTTAAAGTATGGTTCACCAACAGGCTCACCATTCTTAATGCGTTTGGCTATGATCTCATACTCATCTAGTACATAAGAATACTTCTTGTATTCTTTAGCATAGTGCG
>Ga0228662_1001165_pt1 | contig 11216 bp, 11 predicted proteins | sample 76DmetaG_FD_183173 | JGI IMG/M metagenome (GOLD analysis project Ga0228662, IMG submission 183173) | Seawater microbial communities from Monterey Bay, California, United States - 76D | ecosystem: Environmental > Aquatic > Marine > Coastal | place: USA: California | collected 2016-11-10
TCGAATGATGGCTCTAATATGATTGCTGAGTTGAGACAAGCAATGTATTTACAGCGACTGCGTTATGGCGCATCTAAGATTACCCACCAAAAGGCTTATCATTGGGCTACTAAAGGCTCTGCTGCGCTTCTGGGAAGAAATGATATTGGTGAGATTGCAGTGGGTAAACAGGCAGATTTAGCACTATTTAAGCTTGATGAAATGAGGTTTTCCGGTAGTCATGATGCTTTAGCGGCGTTACTACTTTGTGGTGCACAAAAGGCAGATAGGGTTATGGTTGCTGGAAACTGGAAGGTTGTTGATGGTTGTATTGTTGGTCAAGATAGTTCCGAATTGATTAGTCGTCATAGCGATGCAGCTAAGCAATTACGCCAGCTGTCGAGCATATAACTTTTTTCTTAAAGTAGTCATTGACTTGCCATATGGAGTTATTTATAATCTAAACTTGAATATTGTTACATAAATCAAGTTAGGTATGAATACAGCAAATCATGGAGGCGCCAGGAAGGGTGCTGGCCGAAAAAAAAATTCAGGTAGCTTTAAGGAAGAAACTAAGGTTATTAGGGTTCCTGTTAGCCTCGTTAATACTATCAACCCTGTTATTGAGATCTATAAGTCTCAGGTTAAATCAGATGTCGAAGTTCTTTTGGCTAATGACAATCCAACTGAATTGTCGATCCCAATTTTTACCTCTAGGGTCCAGGCAGGTTTTCCTTCTCCGGCGGATGACCATTTGGAGGATACGCTTGATTTGAATACACATTTAATTCACCATAAGGAGGCTACATTTTTTGTAAAGGCTCAAGGTGATTCGATGATAGGGGCGGGTATTCAACAAGGGGATATTTTGATAGTTGATAAATCTCTAACTGCTAAAAGTGGCAAGATAGTGATTGCAGTTGTCGATGGTGAGTTTACTGTTAAGCGTCTTCATAAGTACAAAGGAAACATAACTCTTAAGGCTGAAAACCCTGACTTTAAAGATATCAAGATTGGAGGTGATGACGAACTGATTATATGGGGTGTTGTGACATCAGTCATCCATCAATATGAATAATAAGACTAAGTTTGCATTAGTCGACTGTAATAATTTCTATGCCTCCTGTGAAAGGGTGTTTGAGCCTAAATTAGAGGGAAGGCCCATAGTTGTGCTCTCTAATAATGATGGCTGCATTATTGCGCGCTCTAATGAAGCCAAAGCTCTAGGTATTAAAATGGGAGCACCTTTTTTTAAAGTCAAAGACCTAGTTGCTAAGAATGATGTTGTAGTTAAGTCTTCAAACTACCCTTTGTATGGAGATATGTCTTCTAGAGTCATGAAGATTATTGGAGAATATTCACCTGTTCAAGAGGTTTATTCTATTGATGAAAGTTTTATCGATTTAGAAAAACTTCCATTTAACTTAATGAGTCATATGCAGTCTTTAAGGCGGCGCGTCAAAAGCTGGACAGGAATTCCGGTGTGTGTCGGCGTTGGAAGCACTAAGGTTTTGGCAAAGCTCGCCAATCGTATTGCTAAAAAGTACCCAAGATTTGATGGCGTTTTTGATATAGATGAATTACCATATGAGAGGTATTGCAAGCTACTACAGTCTGTTGAAGTAGGTGATTTATGGGGCGTAGGAAGACAAAGCGCTAAAAAACTAAACCGTATTGGAGTTCATAACAGCTATGATTTTTATCAATCTGACGTTGGTGTTATTGAAACCCTTCTTGGTGTTAATGGCAAAAGAATTCATCAAGAGCTTTATGGCAAATCATGCATTCCTATAGAGTCTATTCCTCCAATAAGAAAACAGATTGTCTCTTCTCGCTCTTTTGGATGTGATTTAAAAGACTTTGATGAGTTAAATCAGGCGCTCACTAACCTCACTAGAAAGGCCGTTAATAAGCTAAATAACCACAAGCTTTCAACGACAACTATTACTGTTTTTATTTATACAAATCCGCACAAGAAAGATAAGCCCTGTGTCCACTTATCAAAAACTATAGGGATGACAAGTGCCATTCAAGACCAGTCTCAAATTATTCCCTTAGTATCAGAAGTACTAAGACTCATTTATAAGCCTGGATACTCTTTTTATAAAGGAGGTTTAGTGCTCGGAAATTTAGCTAAAAATTATCAGCAACAAGATCTCTTTTCAATGAATCAAAATAGCCCAGTTCAGATAATGGAGCGTAAAAAATCTAATACGATCAGAAGTGTAAATAATCGGTTTAATGAGTCAATCAAGTATGCCAGCGAACTGGGTAACAATAGATGGCTTCCAAGAGCTGACTTTAGATCAAGCAGATATACAACCAGATGGAGTGAGTTATTGGTGATTTAAGAATTAAAAATATTAAATAAATTAATAAGTGATATATAATTAATACAAACTTAAATCCAACGTTGGCTTTGAGTTCTGACAATGACGTTTATTTGGGGATTTGCCTGGATAAGCGTTTTTTTTCGTCAAAAAGTTGGAATTAAAATTTTTTAATTATAAGGAGAAGTCAAATGGTACGCATGTTGGTAACGATTAATATATCTAAGGGCTGGAAAACTTGGTCTGAAATGGCAAAAAGCCTAGAGCCTCAGATGAATGAGCAAGGAGCAAAGATGATTTGGGCAGGAGCAAATCCGGACGAAACAGCCGTCTTTGTATTGGCTGAGGCGAAAGACCCATCGTTTGTTAAAACTTTTGGAGAGAGACCTGATATTGTTGAGATCAGAGAGGCGGGTGGCGCTGATGTTTCATCAACAACTGTCATGACACAAATAGGTGAATATTTCTTACCGTAATACTTTAAATAAAGAAATAAAAATGATCTCTCTGAGGTCATTTTTATTTAACTAAATTGCATATATATTGTCATTGTCTATAATGGATGGATTTTCGGGTGAAAAAAATTAGTCAATGAAACAGCTTGCAATCATAGATGATGATCCAGAAATTCTAAAGCTTTTAGAGCAGTATCTGACTAAAAATGGATTTGAGGTTAGAGCTTTTACTGATGGCGAAAGTTTTTTAAAGGCAGATGAAAGCGACTTCAGTTTAATTGTTTTGGATATAGGGCTTCCAGGTATCGATGGACTGGAGGTTTGCAAAAGGGTACGCCAAAAATCAAATATTCCTATCATTATGTTGACTGCCGCGAGTGACGATCTTGATAGAATATTGGGCTTGGAACTGGGTTCTGATGACTACATGGGGAAACCCTTTAACCCTAGAGAACTTCTTGCAAGAATCAAAGCTCTATTGAGACGCTCTGAAATTAAAGAAGAGGATGTTGATAACAACATAGTGATGAACTATGCTGCCAGAAGTGCTTTTATAGGTGGCCAAGAGTTAGAGCTTACTGGAACAGAATTTGATCTGCTCTGCGTTTTTCATAAACAAATTGGAACAGTCCTGAGTAGAGATGAGATTGGAGAGTTGCTCCATGGAAGAAAAATAGACCCTTTGGACCGTTCGATTGATACAATTGTGAGTAGATTAAGACATAAATTAAGTGCTCATTTTGATGGGGAAATCATCCAAAGTGTTAGAGGCAAAGGTTATGTCCTCCTCCTAAAAAGTTAAGAATAGTGCTTAACTTTATATCACGTTTTATGCCTTCAACTGTCGTTGGAAGAATGACATCGGTTTTATTTGTAGGGATCTTTTTAGCTCAAATACTTGGTGCTTGGCTCTGGGTTGGGCAACTCCAAACTTCAGAAAGAGAGAGAATGATAGAGGTCTCTCAGGCTATGGGTGCACGAATTGCACAGACAGTTAAATTCTTTGAGGAGCTTCCAAAAGAATATCGACATATTGTTCTTGACCAGCTTAGGGATATGGGTGGAACTCGCTTCTTTGTATCTGTCAATAAACAATACATCGATCTCATTCCAATACAAGAATCTCAGTTCTCTACTTTGGTTCGAAACAATTTAAAGACGAGTATGGCAGCTCAGATTGGCCAAATCGATAGCATGGAGATAGTTTTTGTAGATTTTGATAATCTAAAAATTCTAACTGGTGATAACTTGATGGTTTCTCTTTCGCCCGAGTGGAAAAGATTTTCCCTTTTAGAGCCCGGTGATAAAAGTCCTTTTGTAGTCATTCAGTTTCCAGTAGACGAAGATGAGTGGATGTACTTGACGACAGTGGTTCCAAATGGTGAATTATTGTTGGGTATTGACTGGATTAATGGAGAGAGGATATTCAACCTTTTAGCAGTTTCGTTAACGATTCTTCTTCTTACATTCTTATTTGTCAGATGGCTTGTAACGCCACTGAAAACACTAGCTCACCAGGCTGATCTTTTAGGTAAGGGCCGTAATCCGCGTCAAATGGAAGAAAAAGGATCTAAAGAGATGGTGGCAACGATTGGTGCCTTTAATTCAATGGCCAGACGAATCCAAAAATTTATTGCTGAACGAGAAAGATCTTTCGCAGCAATATCTCACGACTTAAAAACACCGCTAACGAGAGCTCGACTCAGGGTTGAGCAAATTGAGGATAGTCCAGTAAAAGAGGATTTAATTGGTGACTTGGATTATCTTGAGACGATGGTTAAAGGAAGTTTAAAAATTATGACTGATGGTATTGAGCATGAAAATACTTCCACTATAGAGCTCACAACTCTTTTAGCATCAATACTAAAAAAGGAAGAAATAAAAGGCCTTCCAATAAAAATTGATTTTAAAAGGACTATCTCAATGAAAGGTAGAGCGTTGGCAATCGAGCGCCTGTTCTCAAACTTAATCAATAACGCTCTGACCTATGGAAAGAGTGTTGAGGTTACTGGTCAAAAAAAGAAAACTGGAATCTATATCCAAATTAAAGACAAAGGACCAGGTTTAACTGATAATGAGAAAGAAAAAGTATTTAAGCCATACTATCGAATTGATCATGAATTAAGCGAAAACCATTCAGGCCTTGGTCTTGGGATTGCAAGAAGTATAGCTAATATCCACGGTGGTGAGTTAGAGCTTCGTGACCGTTCAGGTGGTGGGCTAGTGGTTGAAGTGTACTTTCCAGTCTAATGAATTCAGAAAGATACCCAACCTTTAAAGACAAAGATTTCCTAATCAATCATGCTAAATCAATTATGGATTTTTATCATCCCATTTGTATTGATAAAGAAATTGGGGGTTTTTTTCATCATTTTAGAGATGATGGGAGTATTTATGACTCTAGTACAAGGCATTTGGTAAGTAGTACAAGATTTATTTTTAACTACTCTATGGCAAGTATCTACCTAAAAAATGATAAATATCTCAACATAATTAAGCACGGTATAGATTTTTTAAGAAAGTCGCATTTAGATAAAAAAACGGGAGGATATGCCTGGATTTTAGATAAAAACAAGGCATATGATTCAACTAACTATTGTTATGGACTGGCTTTTGTTTTATTGGCGTATTCGACTGCCTATAAGGCAGGAGTCCTTGAGGTTAAAGAATACATTCAAGAAACTTTTGATCTAATGGAGAGGCATTTTTGGGATAAAGATTTTGGCCTCTACTCTGACGAAATAAGCGCCAACTGGTCTGAATTATCAGATTACCGTGGGCAAAACGCAAATATGCACTCATGTGAGGCTTTAATAGCAGCTTTTGAGGCTACAAAGAATAAGAAGTATCTCGATAGAGCTCTAATCATTGCTGATAACATTTGTAATAGGCAGGCTAAGCAAGCTGACGGCTTGATTTGGGAGCATTATGACTCAGATTGGAAGATTGATTGGTCTTTTAATAAAGATAAGCCAGATGACTTATTTAGACCATGGGGTTTTCAAGTAGGGCATTTAACCGAGTGGTCTAAATTACTCTTGATACTTGAAAGGTATGTAACCCAAGACTGGCTTCTTCCAAGGGCTATAGAGCTGTTTGAAGATGCAGTTGAAATGGGTTGGGATGAAAAAAATCAAGGACTATACTATGGATTTGCTCCTAATGGGGATGTCTGTGACTCAGATAAATATTTTTGGGTCCAGGCAGAGTCTATAGCAGCTGCAGCTTTATTAGCAAAACGAACTAAGAATAATACATACTGGGATTGGTATGAGAGTATGTGGAGCTTCAGTTGGAAATATATGATAGATCACAACTATGGCGCTTGGTTCCGAATACTTGATCAGAATAATGATAAGTATGACAATCTTAAAAGCCCCGCGGGCAAGACAGATTATCACACAATGGGGGCTTGTTATGAGGTCTTAAATTCTATTTAAGATGACTTTTTAATTAATGGAAGACTAATAATAAGTGACGTTCCTTTTTTGTCAGAGTTTAATGTTAAGTTGCCTTCATGGAGTTCAATAATAGTCTTTGCTATAGATAAACCAAGACCACTTCCTTGGCTTTTTGCTTCTGAATCATGAAAGAACCGATCAAAGACATTTGGAAGCAGTGATGGTTTTATTCCATAACCATCATCTTTAATTTCAAGTTCAGCCAAGTCATTATTTTCTTTAAGGCTAACTTGAATCAAACCTCCATTTGGACAGCCATACAGGAGTGCATTATCAATAAGGTTGTCGATTGCCTCACTTAAAAAAGTGTCACTGCCTTGAATAAATAATTTACTATCTTTACAATCTAGAGAAAGGTATACATTTTGCTTGTCTGCCCTGAGGGCAAATTTCGTTAACACTTCTTGAGTAAGCTTTACAAGATTAAGTCGTTTAAATTCTGATTTAATTGATCGTTGAGATATATGCTCCATGGATAATAATTGCTGAGTCAGTCTAGAGGTTTTTTTGGCTGCTTCTGCAACGTCTTTGACTCTTGATCTCATGCTTTCGAGGTTTTTAGACCGCTCAGCCGCCTCAGCTTGGCTTTGAATGCCAGCTATTGGATTCCTTAATTGATGCGCAGCATTAGCAATAAAGTCATCTTTCTCAGTAAAAGCTTGCCTCAATTGACTAAACAAACTATTCATTGATTTCAGAAGGCTAGAAACTTCTGTTGGGACAGATCTCTTGATTTCACTAATATCATCTGCAGATCTTTTTCTGATAGCTGCCTGAAGCTCTAGAAGAGGCTGAAGTCCAAATTGAACACCAAACCAAACACATAATCCAGTTGAAAGAAGCATAATAAGCATTGTCACAAATGCATCACTAGCAAGCTCTAAAAGGAGCTCTTTTTGCCCAAGTCTAGTTTGCCATACATAAATATTGACCCATCCTGGAATATCTTTTGTGGAGATAAATTCTCTTGAAAAAATTACTCTTACATCCTGATCTCTGTAGATTGAATCATAATAAATTGGCTGATAAGGCTTAATATCAGTTTTTGTCGGTAATTCAGGTGGATTTGAGTAGCCAACAAATAGGGTGTTGGTTTCGTCTCTAACTTGATAAAAGATTTGGTCATTTAATGAATCGGTCAGAGTTTCTAAAAGCTGTTCAGTTAAGAGGTCACCATCTCTTAATACAGCGTCTCTTAGAATAACTTGAGAAATTGTATGAAGAAGGTTATCAAAGATTTCTTGAGACTTTTTCTGAGAGTCAAAATAGAGTGCTACCGTTCCTATTGATACAATAATCAATAAAGGAATTATGATTACAAAAAGCAGCCTACTTCTCAGTGAAAATGTTTTATTTTCTCTCATTCTGCAGAATCATCCATCATGTACCCAATGCCCCTAGCAGTTATTATTTTAATGTTATAGATTGAGAGAGTTTTTCTTAAGCGAGATACACTGATTTCAATCGCGTTGGCATTTACATCTGCTCCAACACCGTATTGTGTATCAACAAGATGTGACTTAGAAATGTATTGACCTTTTTTATTTAATAAAATTTCAAACAAGGTCAATTCTCTTCTGTTCAGTGTTATCTCAAAGTTTTTATGAAAAATTCTTCGAGAATTTCTATCAAATTCTATTGTTCCAATTTTTTCACGAGGCGCTAAAACAGGATTAATTCTTCTTGATAGTGCTCTTATTCGAGCATCTAGTTCATCCATTTTAAAGGGCTTGACTAGATAGTCATCTGCACCAGCATCAAGACCAATGACACGATCTTTTGTAGCTCCTCGAGCTGTTAATATAATAATTGGGAAAATTTGATTACGCTTTCTAATATTTTTTGTCAGTGAAATTCCATCTAGGCCTGGTAAATTTATATCAATAATTGCAAGATCAGCACCTTCATGCTCAAGATGTTGATCAGCGTAACTACCATCAATGAAATAATCAACTGAATGCCCCTCATCCAAAAGAACTTTTTGAATGCCCTGTGCAAGCATTTGATTGTCTTCTACCAGTACAATTCTCATTTCAAATTAAACTCCCCAAAAAAAAGTATAAATGAATTTAAATATCCAGGTAGATTCATTTCTAATCCTGAAAGGTTCCTGACAGCTAAAAAATCTATTATGGGTATACTAAGTTTTTTAATATTTGAAAATATTTTTCACTTTAGGAATAGGGACCATGAAAAAAACTTTAAATTTAGGGTTTAAGATTTCCTCCCTACTTTTTTCTTTTTTATTGCTTGTTTCAAGTAGTTCATCCGCATTGATTAATTATGAAGGGCAAGTTATTAAGTGGGTTGTGCCTTTTTCTGCTGGGGGTGGTGCTGATGTATTGGCAAGGTTCTACGCTCCTTTGCTTAGTGAAAATTTACCAGGAAGGCCAGATGTTGAGGTCATTAATATGCCTGGAGCCGGCTCTACAAAAGGTGCCAATTGGTTTAGCTCAGAGGCTCCAGTTAATGGAAAAGTTATTTTTTCTACATCCGGCTCTACCCAATTTCCATTTTTGCTTGACGACCCAAGAGTTAAATACAACTACAATGACTGGGAAGTGATATTGGCATCTTCAACTGGGGGTGTTGCTTATCTTCCTTCTGAACTAGGGTCTCTTTGGAATGAAGATTTAAAGTCAGCTCTTGATGTTAATTTTGTTTATGCATCACAAGGACCAACACGACTTGATCTTGTTCCTCTTTTGGCTTGGAGTATGCTGGGTATGAATGTTGATCCTATTTTTGGGATCAAAGGCCGAGCCGATGGACGTTTGATGTTTGAACAAGGGTATGTCAATATTGACTATCAGACTTCATCATCTTTCTTAGCGAAGGTGACGCCTCTTGTTGAAAATGGTGATGCAGTGCCAATCATGACTTGGGGTATTTTGGATGACAATGGTTACATCATTAGGGATCCAAACTTCCCAGACATACCAACGTTTCGAGAAGTTTATGTAAAAGTTCATAATGAAGAACCATCTGGAAGTGCTTGGGATGCATGGAAGGCTTTCTTTATTGCTGGATTTTCAGCACAAAAAATGGTAGTCATAAACAAGAATACTGATGATGAGATTATTGATCTATTTTCTCAAGCATTCGAAGATATTATTAACCAGAAAAACTTTTCTCAGATCTCAAAAAACTCTCTAGGTGTCTACCCTCAGTCTACTGGCTTAAAGGCTATAAAATTTAAAGAAAGAGCTACCCAGATTGATCCTGATGCAATTTCTTGGGTTAAAAACTGGCTCAATGATAGTTACAATCTTAATTTGTAAATCGAAAAAAATAGTAAAAATCTGACAGGTTTTTGAAAGATTCAAAGACTATCATCGAATTATCAATTAAGAAAATATTTTTTGATCTCCTTGAATATTTGATTAATTGTTAATCCACTTAATTTTGAGTGGATCTTTAAAACGGAGAGATAAATTATGAAAAAAATGTTCATAAAATTAATATCCTTCTTGTTCATGATTGGCGCTCTTTCAAGTTCTGCAATTGCAATTGAAAAATTGCATTTTGTTGTTCCTGGAGGCGCCGGTGGTGGATGGGATGGATGTGCAAGAGGAACTGGAGAGGCCTTAGTTAAATCTGGTCTGCTCGAGTCTGCATCTTTTGAAAACATGTCAGGTGGAGGCGGTGGTAAAGCGCTTTCATGGATGATTAAAACAATGCCCGAAAATACAGTTATGGTTCAATCAACTCCAATTGTACTTCGTTCAATTAGTCGTCATTCTGGTTACGTTTCTGATAGTGCTGCTAGTGGCGTTTTATCCTATAAGGATGTAACTCCAATTGCTGGAATTATTGGTGATTATGGTGCCTTAGCTGTTGCTGCAGACTCACCATTCAAAACATTCCAAGACGTTGTTGATGCATACAATGCAAATCCTAAGTCAGTGAAGATGGCTGGTGGCTCAACTCGTGGAAGCATGGATCATTTGATTGGTGCTTTGGCATTTCAATCAGCTGGGGCAAATCCTAATGATGTAGTTTATATACCCTATGATGGTGGTGGTGCTGCTTTAGCAGGACTATTATCTGGTGAGGGTCAAATTCTATCTACTGGATTCAGTGAAGCTTTAGCTGCAGGTGACCAAGTGCGCATTTTAGGTATTACTGCAAATGAACGTTCAGCTGATGCTCCAAGTGTGCCAACACTTAAAGAGCAGGGGTATGATGCATACTTTGTAAACTGGAGAGGTTTCTTCGGTCCACCAAATATGAATGCAGCTGATAGATATGAAATTGCTAAAATGCTAGGAGACATGCAAAGCACTCCAGAGTGGGAAGTTGTTCGTAAGCGTAACGCTTATGTCAATATCTATAACCCTGGATTTGACTTTATGGGCTTCTTAGAAAAGCAAACAGAAGAAATGACTGACCTAATGAAACAATTAGGCGTTATCTAATCTGAATATCTAAAGGGAGGAAGGCAAATGACTATCAACTATACAAGGATAAGTGCTTTTGTCTTTCTCCTTATTTTTCTTATTTATTCTTATCTTGCTGGTGAGATTAGAGTGTTTGCATTTGATGAAAATGCAGACTTTAATGCAAGAACTTTTCCTAAGCTTATTTCTTATTTAGGGATTTTAGTTTCACTTCTCACGCTAGTCTTATCAAAAAATGAAAAAGAGGATATGGGCCAGTATGAATGGGTCAGTGTTATCATTTTATTTGCTCTAGTTTTTTCATACGGGCTTTTAATTAAAACAATTGGGTTTTTTGTCTCAACCAACTTATTTTTGGTTATATCTTATTTATATTTGGGCGTTCGAAGCTACAAGGTCATTATTTTTAGCTCGTTCCCAGTAGTGGCAGGACTTCAGTTTATGCTTCATGGGTTGCTAGATGTATACATTAGAGATCCATTTTTACAGTTTTTAGGAGTTATATCATGATAGAAGGCATGATGATGGGTATTAACACTGCTTTCAGTGGCTATAACATTCTAATGGTTATGATGGGTTGTTTTGCTGGAA
>Ga0228662_1001169_pt1 | contig 11186 bp, 10 predicted proteins | sample 76DmetaG_FD_183173 | JGI IMG/M metagenome (GOLD analysis project Ga0228662, IMG submission 183173) | Seawater microbial communities from Monterey Bay, California, United States - 76D | ecosystem: Environmental > Aquatic > Marine > Coastal | place: USA: California | collected 2016-11-10
AGATTAAATTTGCGTCAAATTAAGTTAACGGCAAAAAAAATAGCAGAAGTAGTTAATGGTTCTGTAGAAGGAAATCAAACTGTAGAAGTTGATACTGTAGCTAAAATTGAAGATGCAACATCAAACAGTCTATGTTTTTTATCCAATAAAAAGTACATACACTATCTCAAAAATACTAGTGCTGGAATCGTATTGGTAGATGATTCTATTAAAGATATCCCTGACGGCTTAACAATTATCAGGTGTTCTCATCCTTACGTTGCCTTTTGTCAAATACTTATTCAATATTTTGACTACAAAGACCCCAACTATGGCATTCATTCGACAGCTGTAATTGAGCCAACAGCCAAAATCGGAAAAAATTGTCACGTTGGTTCTCATGCCTACATTGGGTCAAATGTCACCATTGGCGATAACTCTAAAGTTTTTGCAAATTCTAGTGTTTATGAAAATACTACCATAGGAAAAAATACCTCCATTCGATCAAATGTAGCCGTGTATTATAACTCTATTATTGGAAATGACTGCATCATTCATAGTGGTGCTGTTATTGGTTCTGATGGTTTTGGTCATGCTCCGCTTCCAGATGGCACTTACATAAAAATTCCTCAGATAGGCAATGTTATCATCCATGATAATGTAGAAATTGGAAGTAATACATCGATAGACCGAGCTAACATGGGAAGTACGATTATCGGCAAAGGATGTAGAATAGATAATTTAGTTCAAATTGCTCATGGAGTAGAAGTTGGAGAAAACACAGTCATTGCCGGACAAGCAGCTATTGCAGGTAGCTCTAAAATTGGTGCAAACTGTGTATTGGCTGGACAAGTTGGGATAGCTGGACATTTAACTATTGCAGATAACACCCAAATTGGTGGCCAAGCTGGCATTAATAAAGATATTAAGCATTCTGGTGGTATTTATACAGGCACCCCTCACCTGCCCTTCAAAGACGAAATGAAATCTAGAGTTTTATGGAGAAATCTTCCAAAACTCGAAAAAAGAATTACAACACTTGAAAACATACTAAAAAATGAAGAATCAAAAAATGGATAAGCTACAGACTACAATCAAAAAATCGATTAGTGTATCTGGTGTAGGATTACACACAGGTAATGAAGTTACCTTAACATTTGTTCCAGCACCTGAAGACCACGGTTATGCCTTTCAACGAGTAGATCAAGAAAACCAACCCATCATCAAGGCTGATTGTGACTTGGTTACTGACACAAGTAGAGGAACTACAATAGAAGACAAAGGTATCAAAATAAACACTGTTGAACACGTGCTAGCTGCCCTTGCAGGTTTAGAAATTGACAATTGTTTAATTCAATTGGATGCTCCTGAGACTCCAATCATGGACGGAAGTAGTAAACCATTTATTGACCTACTTCTTGAGGCTGGTATAGAAACACAAAAAAAAGAACGTGAATATTTCGAGATACCTAAACGAATCAATTATTCAGATGGCAATGGAGTTGAGATGATGGCACTACCGGCAGACGATTATAGGTTAACCGTCATGGTTGACTACAATTCACCTGTATTGGGAAGTCAACATGCTTCAATTATAAATATTCAAGAATTTAAAGATGAAATATCGAATTGTAGGACATTTTGCTTCTTACATGAATTAGAAACTCTTGTAGAACATAATCTTATCAAAGGTGGAGACCTCAATAATGCTATTGTCATTGTAGATCGTGTTATTGATGATAGTGAGATGGATAATCTTGCTAAATTGTTTAATAAAGATAAGATTGAAGTAAAAAAGGAAGGTATTTTGAACAATGTTGATTTAAGATTTCAAAATGAGCCAGCACGTCACAAATTGCTTGATATTGTTGGAGATTTAGCTCTTGCAGGTGTACCTCTAAAAGCTCAAATATTAGCAGCTCGTCCGGGACATGCAGCTAATGTAGAATTTGCAAAAAAAATTAAAAAGGCATACATCGCCTCAAAAAAAGCACGGAAGGAAAATGAAAATGTTCCAGTTTATGATCCAAATATTGCACCACTATATAACCACCAAGAAATTGGAGATATTTTGCCGCATAAACACCCCTTTCTTCTCGTTGACAAAGTAGTAAAAATATCTCCAGAGGAGGTTGTTGCTGTTAAAAATATTACAGGAGACCAATATTTCTTTCAAGGTCATTTTCCCAATGAACCAATCATGCCTGGCGTTCTTCAAATAGAGGCTATGGCTCAAGCTGGAGGCATTTTAGCTCTGGCTGGCAAAGAAAATCCAAAAAACTGGAGTACTTATTTTGTTAAAATTGAAAACGCAAAATTCAAGGATAAAGTTGTACCAGGAGACACCTTAGTTATTCGAATGGCATTAACCGCCCCAATTAGAAGAGGTTTGTGTGCAATGAAAGGAGAAGCCTATGTCGGCAATAAACTAGTATCCGAAGCAAACATGATGGCACAAATAGTAGAAAATAGATAAAATGATTCAACCATTAGCATACGTAAACCCAGGTGCAAAAATTGCTGACACCGTAGTTATAGAGCCATTCGTAACAATACATAAAAATGTAGAAATTGGTGAAGGGACATGGATTGGCTCTAATGTAACAATTATGGAGGGGGCAAGAATTGGTAAAAATTGTAGAATTTTTCCCGGTGCGGTCATCTCTGCTATCCCACAAGATTTGAAATACCAAGGTGAAGAAACTACTGCAGAAATTGGAGATAATACGACGATCAGAGAATGTGTAACTATTAATAAAGGGACAGCAGCAAAAAATAAAACTGTGGTTGGAAGTAATTGTTTATTGATGGCTTATTCTCACATTGCTCATGATACAATCGTTGGGGACAATGTGATTATTGGAAACGGTTCTCAAATCGCTGGTGAAGTCATCATTCATGACTATGCAATTTTGAGTGGACTAGTTGCTGTTCACCAATTCGTTAATATTGGCCCACATGTAATGATTAGCGGCGGTAGTCTGGTTAGAAAAGATGTTCCACCATATACAAAAGCTGCTAGAGAGCCACTTAGTTACGAAGGAGTAAATAGCATAGGTTTAAGACGAAGAGGGTTCACATCTGAAAAAATAGCTGAAATTCAGGAGATATACAGAAACCTCTATCTCAGAGGACTAAATAATGCTAAAGCACTCACAAAGATTGAAACTGAAATGCCTGCAACTCAGGAAAGAGATGAAATAATTAGCTTTATCAGAGCCTCTGATCGTGGGGTAATGAAAGGTTACATATCAAGATAATGACTCAAATTGATTGCATTGGAATATCAAAACGCTTTAATCAAGAAATTATATTTCGAGATTTTACCTATAATTTCAATGGCAATAATAAATACGCTATCCTAGGTGAGAATTCATCAGGGAAAAGCACATTATTAAAGATAATTAGTGGCGTTTTAACTGCTACAAAAGGGAAAGTAAATTACTCCAATAACATTTCAGAATCCAAGTATATTAGCTTTACAAGTCCTGAAATGGAACTATTAAGCGACTACACCGTATCAGAATTATTTGATTTTCATTTTCAATTTCAAAAACCTAAAATCACAATCGAAGATCAATTAAACATATCAGGTCTAGGCAATTTCAAACATAAAAAATACAATAACCTTTCATCTGGTATCATGAATAAAGTAAAGCTAACTTTAGCCTTATTTACTGATACTCCTGCCCTATTATTAGACGAACCTTGTTCTAATTTTGATCATGAAAACAATGAATGGTACTCTAAAATTATCAATAATTACTGCATGAATCAGATGATCATAGTGGCATCTAACGATAAACATGAATACTCGTTTTGTAACGAACTAATCAATATTCAAAATTTTAAATAAATCATGAAAAACACAATATTCGCCATCATCGGAATCATCTTAATTATTGGATGTCAAGAAGCAAACACAATTAATGGATCTTATGGAAATACTGAATGGGATCAAAGCTCATACATATCTGGCATAGAACTAATAAAAGCTCTTGATGGGAAAGATTCATTATTTACAACTGTAAAAGGAAATATTTCTGCCGCTTGTCAAGCTAAAGGATGCTGGATGAATATGGATGTTGATGGTAATGAAATGCTCGTTAAATTTAAAGATTATGGATTCTTCGTTCCCAAAAATAGTGCTAACCACGAAGCAATTATTTCTGGTTGGGCTTATTCTGATTCTCTCTCCGTATTAGAACAAATTGAAATAGCAAAAGATGCAAATGCGACTGCAGAAGAAATTGCTCAAATTAATTCACCCAAATTAGAGCTTCAATTCATGGCTAATGGGGTTGTTATCCAATAGAAGATGAACCTCAAACTAATCACTATACTTTTAATTATTTCTGGGATTTTTTCTTGTACTAAACAAAGTCAATCTTTAGACTCTGCTGAAATGTACGAACCCTCTGAACTCTCCCAGATGATGCGTGACATGGTGACTTGGAGTAGAGAAGCTAAACTCCTTCTCCTAAAGGGAGAGGTTATTGATGATGTTTCAAAACAATTTTATGAACTAGCAAGTCAAAAGGCTACTAGAGATGAACATAAAGATGCTGCATTCCAAGGTATGGTACCCGAGTATCTCGATGCACTTGAAGGAATTGATCGCAAAGATTCGCAACAATACTATTACGATGCATCAATACAGGCTTGTAAAACTTGCCATTCAGTTTATTGTGGAGGGCCATTGAGCGTCATTAATCAGCTATAATTTCAACAAGATTAGCTTCTGAACCGAATAATTCTTAATTCCATCTTCAATGGACACATAGTATACACCATTAGAGTATTCACTCATAGAGATTATATTTCCTGAAAAAGTATTTCCGCTTGATAATATTTTCCCACTCATATCAGAAATTTTATATTCAATGTTCTTGTTAGTTTTAGTGACAATCTTAAAATATTGATGAACAGGGTTTGGAATAATTTCAAAGGAGGATAATTTTTGACTTTTAGCTATTGAATTAGTTTTTTTATTCCCTTTAACAAAACTCATTCCTCCTCGATCATTTCCTATCAGCATATCTGGGTACCCATCATCATTAAGGTCTGTCACAGATGGGCTAGTTCTTTTACCCCAATCTTTCACAAAACTTTCTTGACTTAATATTTCTGTCATGTAGTATTCTATTTCAGTGAAATCATTATTCAAATCAGAGTTTAATTCATAAATTCTAATCACTCCCTGATTATTGCCAACTGCTATGCATCGTGAACCATTGTCCCATTGAAGTATTACAGGAGTACTATATCCATAATTCTGATAAACCATGGTGTCATAAATTTGTCCGTCAGAACCAAGCTTAGAAGTACGGACTAATTCGTTGACTATTATTCCACCAAAAGTATCTTTCGTTAAATTAAAGTTTGGTACTGATGATGTACCTCCATTTTGATAATAATCAATGGTTCCATCATAACTACCTACTAACAAATCTATAATGCCGTCTTTATTGATGTCATCAAAATATGGAGCTGCATAATTCACAACTTGAATATTTTCATAAGTAGAAGTTATAAACTTAAAATCCGGATTCTGAGCATCTCCAATATTTTCATAAAAGCTAATAAATCCATCCAACTTACCAAAAAATAAATCTAAATCATCGTCTCCATCTATGTCAGTAAATGTTGGCATTATTCCTCTGATATGATTCGATTTTAAATTGAGATAATCATCACTAACTAGTTGAAAATTAGCAGAACCAGATGAACCTTTATTTTCAAAATACACTAAAAAATCGGTAGTATCGCCCGTTAAATAGTGGTTTCCACTGGTAGCAAAAATTAAGTCTTGATCTCCATCACCATCTAAATCAACAAATGTGGGGGAACAACCCGATCCATAATCAATCATATCTCCAACTAAAAAATCATTTTGTTTATAAACAAAATCAACATCAGATTGTCCTTCATTGATGAGCAAAATTGAATTATTCGTTTCCATTATTGGATAAGAAGTTTTATCAATTTCATTGGTACTTAATATTAAATCTTTAACTCCATCCAGATTAACATCTACATAAGACATTGCAGGAGATACAGGAAGTAGGGATTCTATTTCATTACTAAAAAAAGCAGTGTCTAGGGTAACGAAGGTATCTTTATAATAGTCTAAATCTATTTTCCCATTTCTGAAAAAGTAAATAGGGTTTGTAGCTCGTTCAGAACTTCCAAACAACAAATCTAAATCGCCATCAGCATCCTCATCAAATAAGAGTATTGTTTTGGTTGCAGTATGTTTTTTCTTTTGTTTGTATGCTTCATAGAAGTAACAAGGAGCATTAATAATAAGCTCACCATTATATTCATCAATACCTCCGTAGCATTTATCTACAATGTCGAACTTAATATTCTCTAATTGGAAACTACTATCAGCTGACGTGTTACGATTAAATATCATTTGTGAACCTGTTACATTAAGATTAGTTATAAAATCAATATCTGAATCACCATCTACATCAACTATAGCTGGTAAACAACCCTTTATTTCTGATAATTTTTTAAAAGGATTGAATGGCACATAATTGACTCTATCAAAAGCAAACAAACCCTTAACCTTATCAAAACTTGGAGTTGATTGTCCATTGTTTTGGTATAAGACAACAGAATCCCCTGTATAGAGCCATAAATCTGGTTTACTATCACCATTGTAATCATGCAATTGCATGAACTCTTGAGCAGATGGGAATAACTCCTCATACTTCGGGTCATAGTCGTAAGAAATTTTACCATGAGCCGATTTAGCTATAAAAGTAAGCACTCTATTGCCATTTCTATCAAAAGCAAACAAATCTAATTTCCCATCATTATTAAAATCGATATTAGAAAATTGAGGTTGGTTCATACCTCCTGTTAGTGCTAATGGAATTGCTTCACCACTTTGGTTTTTAAAAATCGGATCAAATGAAATTTCAAACAATTGAGCACTCATTTTCATTGAATAAATCAGAATAATGGACACAAATGCTAACTTTCTCATAGGAGTATTTTTTTATAGACTACTAAATTAACACTTTTGTTGCAGACCAAATAAGATATAAAAGTGCAAATAGAAATATTTTACAATCTCTTTACAGAATGCAATTTCGTGTTTACAACTGATAGTCGGTCTATTCCTGAGGGTTCTGTATTCTTTGCACTTAAAGGTGAAAACTTTAATGGAAATCTATTTGCCACTGAAGCAATTAAAAAAGGAGCATCCTATGCTGTAGTTGATGAAAAAAATGAAGAAGACAATCGACTCATTTTAGTAAATGACGTGTTAACTTTTATGCAAGAACTTGCACACTTTCATAGAAAATGTTTTGATATACCCATAATAGCTGTTGGTGGAAGCAACGGTAAAACTACGACTAAAAATTTAATACTTAACGTCTTAAAACAAAAGTATAAAGCACATTGCACACGAGGTAATTTCAATAACCATATTGGGGTTCCCATAACACTTCTTCAAATTCCAGCTGATTGTGAGATAGCAATCATTGAACTTGGCACAAATAGCCCTGGTGAAATTGAAGCATTATGCAAAATAACTGCCCCTACTCATGGGTTAATTACGAATATTGGCAAAGAGCATTTGGAAGGATTTGGCTCACTTGAAGCTGTAGCAAAAGAAGAAAGTGAAATATATCATTACCTTCTCAAAAACAATGGCGTAGCAATTGTAAATAAAGATGACGAATGGTTAAAAAGGATGAGTAGATCCATTGAAAATGTTAATTATTACTCTAAAAAAGATGTAGCTATTCAATCTACAGTACCTGCTATCGAAATTACATTAAAGAATAATAAAATTAAGTCTCTACTTATGGGAGATTATAATCTTGACAATATGCTTGCTGCCGTTGCAATCGGACAAGAATTAGGCGTAACCATTGAGGATATTAAATTAGGAATCGAATCTTATATTCCTGAGAATAACCGTTCACAGTGGATACATAAAAACTCGAATGTAATCTTACTAGATGCTTACAATGCAAACCCATCCAGTATGCAAGTGGCAATTGAAAATTTCAGTAAAATGCCAAATGATAAACAAGTTTTAATCCTGGGAGATATGTTTGAGATGGGAGAATATGCAGACAAAGAACATCTTGATCTCCTTGTCTGGGCTAAAAATTTCCAATTTGAGAACATCTATCTATTGGGTGAACATTTTAGAAAAGTCTCTTCTCATTGTGGATTAGAAACATTTCCTTCCATAGAAGCTTTGGGTAAGGCTATTCAAAGCAAGTGTTTTAAAGATACTGCAATATTAATTAAAGGAAGCCGAGGAATGAAGATGGAAAGAGTTCTTGACTATCTCTAATTTAAAAGCATTTTACTCTGCTCTATCGCATGCTTTGTGAGATTGTCACCACTTATCATCTTAGCTATTTCGTCAATTCTATCATCACCTACTAAATCTTTAACTTGCGTTTCAATCAAATTATCTTTTTCGGTCTTGTGCACATACTTGTGATGATGTCCAAGTGAAGCAATTTGAGGCAAATGCGTAATAACAATCACCTGCTGATTTTTAGCCATATTTTTCATAACAGAACCTACTTTTCTGGCGACTTCCCCACTCACTCCAGTATCAATTTCATCAAAAATACTAGTCGGCATCTGAAGGTATTCTGACAATATCTGCTTAAAACTTAAATTAATTCTAGCTAATTCTCCACCTGATGCTGCTTTTTTAATCTCAAGGAAAGACTCTCCTTTGTTTGAAGATAACAAAACATTCAAATGATTACAACCATAAACATTAAGCTCATCGGCATGAATCAATTCATATTTCACTAAAGAATATTCCATTCCCATTTGAGCTAACAATTTATTAATCGAACGCTCCACATTAACTAGATTTTTATTTCTTTTTTCGCTCAAATTATTAGCTAATTCATTCAGCTTTTTTTCATCGTTAGAAAGTTGATTTTCCAATTCATTTATTCGATTTTGCAACAGACTCGAATGAGTAAGTTTTTCTTCTAATAAAAGTAATAACTCTTTTAACTCCTCCGAAGAGGATTTACGATGCTTATTTTTAAGTGCAAATAATTGATTATTTCTCTCATTGAGTTCCTCTAACCTTTGTGGATCAATTTGAGTATTCTGGGCATTATTGTTAATTTCTAGACCAATATCCTGAAGTTCTATCATTACAGAATCGATACGTTTTTCTAAATCTTTCAAAACAGAAATTTTATGGCTTCCTAAGAGCCTCATTAACTCTTGTAATTGATTCAGAATGGATAAATCACTGGATTGCAAAAGGTGATCAGCCTCTCTGAATGTTTGAATCAATTGTTCTGCATTTTCTAATAACTCCAATTCTTGAGTCATAGCATCCTCATCGACATTTTCTAAATCAGCCAATTTAAGCTCATCAAACAAAAATTGATTATAGTCTCGTTCTCTTTGGTGCTCCTCCTCTTCTTCTTTGAGTTGCTTGAGTAAGTTTTTATCTCGTCTAAAACCTTGAAACTTTAATGTGTATTCTTCCAAATCACCTTGACATCCTGACAATAAGTCCAAACTCTTGTATTGAAAATCAGTAGTAAAAAGTTGAACATTGTCTCGTTGTGAATGAATTTCAATGAGTTTTGATCCGATTTCTTGCAATACCTTTAAATTCACTGGAGTGTCATTAATAAATGATCTACTTTTACCAGCAGGGTTAATTTCCCTCCTAAAAATGGTATGGTTTTCGTAATCTAAATCATTCTTGTCAAAAATGGTTTTTAGGTGATAATTTTCAATTTCAAATGCGGCTTCTATGATACACTTTTCTTGATTATTACGTAAAGAGCTACTATCAGCTCTTTTACCTAATACAAGACCTAAAGCTCCTATCAAAATTGATTTACCTGCACCTGTCTCACCGGTAATAATATTCATGCCATGACCAAAGTTGATTTCAACATCAGATATCAAGGCAAAATTTTGAACATTTAGGTTTGTCAGCATATAATGCTTCAAAAGTACCAATATATTATCATATTTTTAGATAAAATTATTATCAATTAACTTTTCATTTTTAAAATCTAAATTATCTACCTTCGCATCCATGTCACAACAAGAAAAACCCCTCATACTCATTTGTAACGACGATGGTATAACCGCTCCTGGCATTAAAGCTACGGTTGAAGTCATGTCGTCTTTTGGTCAAGTAGTTGTGGTAGCTCCAGATAGTCCTCAGAGTGGAATGGGACATGCCATCACTATTAATAAACCATTGAGGATGATTAAAAATAATCAGTTTGGAGATGAAATAGAAAGCTATCAATGCAGTGGAACGCCAGCCGATTGTGTAAAATTAGCCGTGGACAAAGTATTGCATCGCAAGCCAGATTTGCTAGTTAGTGGTATCAATCACGGCTCTAATTCATCAATTAATGTAATATACAGTGGCACCATGAGTGCTGCTATGGAAGGTGCAATCGAGGGAATTCCATCACTTGGATTTTCTTTACTGGATTTTAGTTGGGATGCAGATTTTAGTGCCGCTAAAATTTATATGAAAATAATCATCCGAAATGTTTTTCATCACGGCATGCCTAAAGCAACTCTTTTGAGTGTAAATATTCCTAATGTATCAGAAGATGAAATAAAAGGAATAAAAGTATGTAGACAAGCACGTGCAAAATGGGTCGAAGAATTTGACCATAGACAAGATCCGCATGGTAGAGACTATTTTTGGCTTACGGGTAAATTCACCAACATGGATAAAGGAGAAGATACCGACGAATGGGCACTAGCTAATAATTATGTTTCACTTGTTCCTGTTCAATTTGATCTTACTGCACATCATGCAATACAACCACTAAATTCTTGGGATTTTTCATGAAAAATAACCAGCTATTGATTGGATTAATTCTTGGAATATTACTTCCCATATTAATTCTGTGGTTTATGAAGCTGTATCATTTTCCTCATCTTTCATTTACTCTATTTATTCGAACAGGTTTTTCAACAGGAACACTAAGTCCGTGGCTGAAGATTGCCACCTTATTCAACTTGATACCATTCTTTGGTTTTGTCAATAAAAACAAACTTAAAACAGGAAGAGGAGTTGTTTTAGCCACCATAATCTATGGTTTGGTAATCGTTTATTTTACCCTGATGTAGCCCTATGAAGTATTATATTATATCAGGAGAAACCTCTGGAGACAACCATGCCTCTCGCGTAATTCCAAAGATAGCCG
>Ga0228662_1001172_pt1 | contig 11165 bp, 16 predicted proteins | sample 76DmetaG_FD_183173 | JGI IMG/M metagenome (GOLD analysis project Ga0228662, IMG submission 183173) | Seawater microbial communities from Monterey Bay, California, United States - 76D | ecosystem: Environmental > Aquatic > Marine > Coastal | place: USA: California | collected 2016-11-10
TCAAGGTACCAAAGGTTTAACTGGTGACAAAGGAACACAAGGTGCTCAAGGTACCAAAGGTTTAACTGGTGACAAAGGAACACAAGGAACTAAAGGAACGCAAGGTGCTAAAGGAACTAAAGGAACACAAGGTGCTAAGGGAACTCAAGGTACCAAAGGTTTAACTGGTGACAAAGGAACACAAGGAACTAAAGGAACACAAGGTGCTAAAGGAACTAAAGGAACTCAAGGTGCTAAAGGTTTAACTGGTGACAAAGGAACACAAGGTGCTAAAGGTTTAACTGGAACTAAAGGAACACAAGGTGCTAAAGGTTTAACTGGAGATAAAGGAACTCAAGGAATCAAAGGTTTAACTGGAGATAAAGGTGTTCAGGGTACTGGTGGCGCAAATGCAGTACAGGGAGCTCAAGGTTTATTAGGACCGCAAGGACCTGGTGGCGGTGGAGCCGGTGGTGGTACTAACGCATTCGCAGCGAGTTCAGGATTAATTGTTCAGTTTCCTGCAAGTGGCCCGTCCTATGGCGGTAAGGGCTACATGTGGGCATGGGCGTCAATGCCATCTGGTTATAATTCCATATTAAGTTTTAGCACTGGGCAATCATGGGCACAAAACTCTAATTGGCAATGGTCTACCCTTGATGAATCTTCAAAGATCCATGACCATTCTATGGCAGAAAATTGTATAAAGTTATATCGACCGGATGAATGGGATGCTATATTTTCTACCTGGACTCTTGCACTCCCTCCAGAAATGATACGTAGTGGTGTTATTATAAAAGGTTATGTTGCGGCATTTACATATATATGTGATTCAAATGGGGAACTTTATGGTCAAGCGCCTTCCGCTACCACAAAAACCCAATTTACATTAGATTCAACAGGAAAGGACGGTTATTCTACAGATTGTATATCATTATATCTCAGTACTAGAAGATTGCAAACCGGGGATTATGTAGGTTTTGTCGTACATATTGAACAATTTAGTTCAGAAGGGAGAGTTGAAAACTTTGATCTGTCTTTTACTTATAATGTTGCCTATTTGTTAGGCCTTTAAAACTAATTTACTAAAATGAGAATATTTAAATTTTTAAAAGCACTTTTTAAATACCTTGTATGGGGAGACCAGGTTACTACTGATAAATATAATAATAGAATGTCAATATGCAACCAGTGCTCTGATAGATGCGGTAAAAAATGCTGTGTATGTGGATGTTATTTAAAGAAGAAAGCAAAATGGTCAACTGAAAGTTGTCCTAAAAACAAATGGTAATTATGGGGTGTGGTTGTAATAAAAAAATTAAAAAGGAAAAGAATATTTCAGAAACTAAAAATGTTTTGAGAAAAATGTGGCAAAAAAGCCAAACTGCAACTAAACCTGTTATAGTTAAGGAAATAAATAAACCATAATGAGTCTAAGCAAAATCATAGGTAAAAAGAAACCGTGTGTATTCAAGGATAAACCTTCATGTATAGATGAGCTAAAGGAATTAGCAGAATCTTTAACTGATCGTGATACTTTGCTAAAAAATGATTATAAAATTGTTAAGTCTATTATTAATAACAAAGACCTAAATAATACTCAAAAAATAAAGAAAATTAAATCCTTAATAGATGGCAGCAAATAATTCACAAAATGGTTGGAATGAATACTCCAAACTAGTAATAGCAGAATTAGAAAGATTGAATGACGGTATAACAAGTCTTAATGTAGAAATACAAGACCTTAAGAGAGAAATTGCTGAAATGAAAGTTAAAGAAGATTTTGCAAAAGAACTCTGGCGGTGGAAGAAAGATGTTGACGAAGTTGCATCACCTTCACAAATAAAGGAAACTCTTAAGGATGTAACCGAGTTAAAGACCTTTAAGACACAGGCTATAACTGTATGGATTGTAGTACAAACATTATTTGGTATGGCATTAGCCTTAATGAAGTGGTGGAATTAAAATAATTTAAAATATTTAGAAAAAAGATTTGGATTGGCTTTCAAATCTTTTTTAGTTTTGTTATATTTAAATAAATAATAAAATAACAAATATGATAAACGATTGGAATGATTCAGATCCTGATGATGGCTTTAACCCACAAGATCACGATATTGAAATGGATGAGATCGCCAAAATGTATGCAATGGCAGATATGGAAGAAGAACAAAAAACCTGGGCAAGGAAACAAGCTGAAAAGTTTTATACAGACTTTGAAAATCTAAGTATAGAGGAATCTGTATTAGCGGTAAAGTCTTTAATAAAAACTGAGAATGTTACTTTGACTGAAGCAAATAAATTAATGGATAATATGATACAAGTATTCCAAGAAGATGAAGAATACGAAAAGTGTCATATATGCCTACAAATTAAAAACGGTATCAATGATTGAATTTAACTCTCAAAATTTAGAAGACCTTGAAGAAGAGGCTAGGGGTAGAGCAATTGAAATATCTATTGCAATCGTTGAAGGTATCTGTAATGGCTTAGACCAAGGGGCTGATGTAATAGCATTAGGATTTATGAAATCTCAGAATTTAGATATTAATATTAAAAAACCTGATTATTTACAAGCTCTTATACTAAACTTACCTAGAGTAGAAGAAGCTGAAGAATTTGAATTATGCCAACGAGCAGTTAAGTGGATAAGCCAGCTCAACTCAGAAGAAGTCTAAGTGCGATAGATGCACTTTATTGTTGTCACCTATTATTTTATAATTACTTTAAACAACTCTTTATATAATCAATATAATAATAAATAAGTTATGGCCTTAAGAGAAACTACACAAGAACAAATGGACAACGGTTTTATACCAGTAATTAAAAACCCTACATTAAGCAAACGATTAGTTATTGAAAATCTTAATTCTATTTTAGACTTGTTGGAACAAGGTAATGATGGAGAAAGCCCTTATTTAGCAGCAGAGAGAATTTCTCGGCTTATAGAAGATATTGATAATGATAAACTAAAACCAGGCAGCCTTTAGTAATTGTTAATAACTTTTTTCATTTTTAGAGAAAAAAGTTAGTGAAATATTTTTTTATCCCAATAAAATTGATTATATTTATAATATAATTATAAAACGGAAAACAATATGGATAACACATTCTACAAACAAATCGGAGAGTACAAAACATCAAAAGACCCAGTATTAGGTAATCTAAGATTGGTCGTTCACCTTGCTAAAAAATATCAAGGTATGGGATTATCATTAGAAGATCTGATCCACGAAGGTACAATCGGATTATGCCAAGCAAGGGATAAATGGAACCCTGCAAAATCAAACGGTGCAAAATTCTCCACTCATGCTTCATGGTGGATCAAGGCAACAATTCGCCAAGCACTAAACAACAAAAGCCGTACCATCCGAGTACCGGCTCATAAGACTCATATCCCTGATGCTGCTCCTAAAGTATCTGTATTGGATGCTACTTACCAAGGTTCTTATCAACCGTATATTGAATCTGCTCATGAGGAATCTCATATGAATCATACTATTGCAGGTTTGCTTACTAAACTAAAACCTAAGCAACAAAGAATTATCAAAATGAAATTCGGTATCGGCTGCCATGAAATGAAAACCTCTGAAATTGCAAAAGAACTAAAACTAACTGTTCAATCGGTAAACGGAACTATTCGTAATGCCATCAAAATTATGAAAGGATAATATGATACCAAGAATAAAACTATACGCCGAAACCTTATACCCTTTACTTAAGTGGTATTCTGAAAACCCTGATGATAAAGATACTAAATATGCAATATCTAGAATAATCAGATTCTCATCAGATAATCCTAAGCAACACGGTATCCCATATATGTACTCATTAGCTGCATTAGAAGAAGCCAGAAAAATGGAAATACCTGATGCTGAAGAAAGATTACAGTGGGTGAGATGGAAAGAACAAAATCATAAAAGTGGATTAAGAGATGTTGGTAGGCAAAATGGAACATTTCACCAAGAACATATTGTTCCAGTATCTCAAATTGCAAAAAAGCTTTATGGCTTAGAAGAAATCACAGTCAAGAACATTCATGATATTCTAGTTAACAATCTTAAGATTGCTTGGATACTTAAAACTGAACAAAAAACATTAGATGCCGTATGTAGAAGCGGTGTAAGAACTCCAGAATTATTAACCGCCTTAGATATTCATATTAAAGGATTTAACATTTAAATATGCCAGAATTAGCAGAGCTTAGATTAACCGCAGATTTTATCAACAAATCAGCAAGCGGTTTAAAATTTGTAAACATTAAAAAGAACCCAGTCCATAAAGGTAAAGATGTTGAAGTCCCTTTTAAGTTTTTTAAAATATCAGCAGAGAGTAGAGGTAAGGAGCTTATGCTTACTCTTTCGGATAATGACTCAAAAGAAAAAAGACACCTTTTAATGACCATGGGAATGAGCGGTCATTTTGCCCACACAAACATCGGCAAAGAGAAAAAACATTCTCACCTTATGTTTATTGAAAAAGACGGTACAACATTATCATTTGTGGATGTTAGGAGATTCGGTAAATGGAAGTGGGTAGATGATTGGTCTCCTAATAGAGGACCAGATCCTACAACTGAATATGATGCCTTTACTGATAATATTATTCATAACTTACATAAAGCTGCGTTCAATCACCCTATACACACTGTACTTATGAACCAGTCTTACTTTAACGGTATAGGTAATTATCTGCGAGCTGAAATACTTTATCGCTTGCCTTGGATTAATCCATTTGCGCCGGCAAGAGAAATTTTAAAACGAGAACCAGACCTTTTTGTATTATGTAGAGATATTCCTTTACAGGCATATAAACTAGGTGGAGGTCAACTTAAAGATTGGGAAAATCCATTCAGCACAGATCCTGAGCCTTTAAGAAAATTTATGAGGTGCTACGGTAACCCGCAGATGGCTAAAAGGAAGGATAAGAATGGGAGAATGTTTTGGTATGATTCTAAATGGAATGAAGATGCATTATGGGATCATTATAGTGGACTCCCAAATCCTTCTGCTTATGTGTAAACAAACTTACCTTTTAGCCATATAAAAATAAATCAAAATTTATATGGCAAACATTGATAACAAATGTAAAGATTTGGAAGTAAGAGACTTCTTTACAGAAAACGGTTATGATCATTCTAAGAATTCTTTAGAAGATCTTTATTCATTACAGAATGAAACACAATCTATGTATTTTGAAAAACAAGGAAAGAAACCTTTTTCAGAATATAACATAGGTGATGTAGTAGATTTTCTAATGGTTACTAATCATGCAATCATTGATGAATTACATGAGATGATGGATGCAGTTGGTGGAATTGAAGACGGTAAAGGTAATGCTGCATGGAAACCTTGGAAGTCTACAAATCCTGAAATAAGAAAACAAAAATTATCTGATTTAACTCCAGGTGATTTAAAAGAACTTAAGATGGAATGGATAGATGTAATGCATTTTGTATTTAATGCAGGATTGGCAATAGGTGTTACTCCAAAAGAATTTTATAATTTTTATTTAAGTAAGAATGAAGAAAATTGGAATAGACAAAAAAATAATTATTAACTTATGTATATAAAAAATACTCATTATGACCAAGTTGCAAAAATATATGGTCGAGAAGCAATACACCCATCTACTTTAAATCTAGATAGGTTTTTATGGGGTGACACTGGTAATGTTTGGCAATTAGCATTACTCGTAACCTTAGCAAAAGATAATGATGTATTTGAAATTGGAACTTATCGCGGTAGAACAACAGACCAGTTAGCAAAAGTAGCAAACAGAGTAGTTACTTTAGATTGGGACAGTACACCAACTGAAGATGTACCAGATAATGGCTATTCCAATTATAAAGTAGGTGAAATTTATAAAAAGAACAATAGAACTAACGTAACCCAACTAATTGGTGATAGCAGAACTATAAATTTAAGTAAATATTATAACCAATTTAATTTTGTATATTTAGACGGAGGTCATACAGAAGAAATTGCATACAGTGATTTTTATTTAGCATTAAACCTTTTAAAAGATGGAGGTATAATTATTATAGATGATTCACAATGGGATGGTGTTTACCATGCTATGCACAAATTACGAAATCAAGGATTTGAAATTCCTACAGTACATCATATTAACTATTACATTAAACGAAACAAACCATGCTTTTAGACATCACACAAGAAGACCGCCAATTATGGGTATCCTATTTTAATCTTGACGGTAAAACTAGATTTAAAACTTATGATCTTAAACCAGAAGATATGTTTAATTGGGAGGTTTGCGATGAAGGTGATTCTAAAGCAGATTCTAAAATGAAAAACTGGGATGGGCGATCAGTAAAAAAGGTAAGGTCACGATGGTTAAATAAATATAGAATTATTGAATACATGGATAACCTATCTTTTTCTGATAGAGAATTAATCTTCGGTTATCATTTTCCAAGAACCTATTTTGTTGATATTGAAGTTGAGGTAACAGATTCATTTCCTGAACCAAGTAAGGCAGCAAACCCAGTAACAACAATCTGTATAGTAACACCAGAGAGACAGTGTATTGTTTTGGCAACTAAAGATTTAGATAACCAAACACAAACTAAAATACAAAAACAGATTGATGAACACTTTAAAGATATAGATGATGATTTTTCTTTTACTTTTAAATGTTTTAAATCTGAATACGATATGATGTCAACCTTTATGATGTCATTTGTTCAAAAATTTCCAATGATGACAGGTTGGAATTATATTAAGTTTGATTGGCAATACATTATTAACCGATGTAAAAAATTAGGTGTTGATATTGGATCTGCTTCGCCAATAGGACGTAATTTTGGAAGAGATGAATTTCCTTGCCATGTAGGTGTAATGGATTATTTAGATATTTATGCCAAGTGGGATAGAACTGTTGATATTAAAGAAGACTTTAAATTAGATACTGTAGGTGAGGCGGTTGTAGGAATTAAGAAAGTTAAATACGAAGGTACTATTCAAGATATGTATGAAAAGGATTATCCTAAATATGTTTTCTATAATGTAATAGATACCGCATTAGTTTATCTTATTCACCAAAAGATTAAGACAATGGACATTGCATTAACAATTGCTCATATGACTCAGATTAGTATTTTTAAAGCTGCATCGCCAGTAGCAATTACCGAGGCTCTGTTGGCAAGAGAATTTCTAACAAGGAATCTTGTAATGGCAAAAGATCCGAAAGCCCCTCCATCTAAACGAGAACAATTTGAAGGTGCCTTTGTAAAAGAACCTATAACAGGTATGCATAATGCTGTTGCTGCATTTGACTTTGCTTCTCTATACCCTTCTATAATGAGACAGATGAATGTTTCTCCAGAAAGTTTTAAGAAGAAGGTTGCTCCAGAAAAAAGAAAGGAAGAAGAAGGAGATAATAATATAGTATCAGTTACTGGTGCTGTGTATGATACTGAAAGGTCAATACTAAAGGATGTACTAACCAGGTTATATTCACAAAGAAAGGAATATAAGAAAGAATCTTTTAGATTACAACAAAAAGCATATGATTTAGAACAAGAACTAAAAAAGTCTTAAATAAATAAACAACACTAAACCAAACTATTTATGCAACTTCTGTTGCATTTTTAGCCAAAAAGAAAAATAACAATGAGCAAACTTTTTACTGAACGCGTCGAATATAAACCCTTTGAATTTCCAGAATATTATTTGGATGGCTGGTTACCACAAGCACAAGCCTTTTGGCTTCATACAGAAATCTCGATGCAAGGTGATTTAAAAGATTGGAATGAAAACATTAAACCTCATGAAAAAAACTTAGTTGGAAATATTCTTTTAGGATTTGCTCAAACCGAATGCGCAGTATCTGATTATTGGACAGGAATGGTTACCAAATGGTTTCCTAAACATGAGATAAGACAAATGGCAATGATGTTTGGTTCACAAGAAACTATTCATGCAGTGGCTTATAGTTATTTAAATGAAACATTAGGTCTTGAAGATTATACTGCATTTTTACATGAACCTTCGATGGCTAATAAATTTGAATTCTTAATGTCTACTAAAGCTGATTATACCGATAAAGATTTATTAGAAAGTAAAGATGCTAGAAAGGAAGTTGCTAGAAGTCTTGCAATATTTTCTGCATTTGCCGAAGGTGTAAGTTTATATAGTTCTTTTGCTGTTCTTTATTCTTTTCAAATGAGAAATCTTTTAAAGGGAATTGGTCAGCAAATGAAATGGTCTGTAAGGGATGAATCATTGCATTCTAAAATGGGTTGTAGATTATTTAATCATATGTGTTCTGAGGATGAAACTTTAAGAGAAGATGTTAAGGAATCTGTTTATGAAGCTGCAAAGTTAATTGTAGGCATGGAACATAATTATATTGATAAGATATTTGAACAAGGAGATATTGAAAATCTTAAAGCATATGATTTAAAGAATTTTATTTATAGAAGAACAAACGAAAAATTACAAGAACTAGGATTAGATCCAATATTTGAATATGATGAAAAATCCGCTGATGCATTAGATTGGTTTTATCATTTAACTGGCGGGCATACACACACTGACTTTTTTGCAATTAGACCAACTGATTATGCTAAAGCAGGTGAAGGAGATGATTGGGATGATATTTGGTAATAATTAAAAACAAAAAGAAATGACAGCAGATCAAATAGAAAAAGAATTAGGTTGGGAACGCGGTGTTGATTATCCAGAATGGGGTCATACTGATGTTTATTTAAATACAATATCAAGAGGATATTGTTTACCTGGAGAAACTCCAAAGGATGCGTATTGGAGAGTAGCAACAACTGTAGCAAATAGACTTAAGAAACCAGAAATGGCGGATAAGTTTATGAAGTACATTTGGAACGGGTGGTTAAATCTAGCCTCACCAGTATTAAGCAATACTGGAACTGAAAGAGGTTTACCAATAAGCTGCTTCGGTATAGATGTAGCAGATTCAATAAATGATATAGGGCAAAAGAACCTTGAATTAATGTTATTGGCTAAACATGGTGGTGGTGTAGGAATATGTCATAATCAAATTAGACCTGCTGGTGCAGATATAACCGATAATGGAACAAGTGATGGTGTAGTACCTTTTATTAAAATTAATGATTCTACAATTCTTGCAACTAATCAAGGTGCTGTGAGAAGAGGTGCTGCAAGTACTAACTTAAGTATTGAACATGAAGATTTTTGGGAATGGTTAGAAATCAGAGAACCTAAAGGTGATATTAATAGACAATGTTTAAATACAAATCAGTGTGTTGTTATCTCTGATAAGTTTATGAGAAATGTTTTAGAAGGTGATACAGAATCTAGAAAAAGGTATGCAGCAGTACAGAGAAAGCGTAGGCAAACCGGTCAACCTTATATTATGTATAGAGGAAATGTTAACAAACAAAACCCTGAAGCATATAAGAGAAATGGTTTAAAGGTATTTATGACCAATATCTGTTCTGAGATTGTTTTACATACAGATGAAAACCATTCTTTTGTTTGCTGCTTAAGTTCTCTTAATCTTTCTAGATATGATGAGTGGAAAAATACTAATCTTATTTATGATGCTACTTGGTTTTTAGATGGTGTACTTGAAGAATTTATTCAAAAGGCAAAATATAGAAAAGGTTTTGAAAACTCAGTAAGAACAGCAGAAAAAGGTAGAGCAGTCGGTTTAGGTGTATTAGGATGGCATACATATTTACAACAAAGAGGTATCGCATTTGAAGGGTTAGAAGCACAATATGAAACTCGTAATATATTTTCTCAAATTAAAATAGAAAGTGAAAAGGCAAGCCGAGATCTTGCTGAGGAATACGGAGAACCTTTATGGTGTAGAGATACTGGTTTTAGAAATACTCATTTAAGAGCAGTCGCACCAACAGTTTCCAATTCAAAATTAGCAGGTGGAATATCTGCAGGAATTGAACCAGTACCAGCAAATATATGGACCGATCAATCCGCTAAAGGAACCTTTATCAGAAAGAACAAACAATTAGAAGGATATCTTGATAAAATTGGTCATGATAATAAAAAGGTATGGGATAAAATTATGGCTGACGGTGGATCTGTACAAGGATTAAAATTCTTAGATGATTGGTGTTTCTTAAAAGGTATTTTAATGAAATGTAAAGATGTACCGCAATACCAAGAAGGCGTTCCATTTAAAGATGTATTTAAAACCTTTAAAGAAATTAATCAATTAGAATTAGTAAAACAAGCAGGTGTTAGACAACAATATGTAGACCAAGCAGTATCTTTAAATCTTGCTTTTCCTAAAGAAGCTACACCAAAATGGATTAACCAAGTTCATTTAGAAGCATGGAAACAAGGAATTAAAACCTTGTATTATATGAGAACTGAATCTGTGTTAAGAGGTGACATTGCTCAAAAGGCAATGGAAGACTGTATTAGCTGTGACGGATAAAAATAAATTATGAAAGACTATACTTATATACTTGGTCCTTGTAGTATTGAAAACGAGGAAAACTTCTTAACTGTAGCAAAAGCTTTGGATGCTTGGATGGGAAATAAAAATTGGTACTTAAAAGGTTCTTTTGATAAAGCAAACAGAACTTCTATACATTCTGATAGGGGTCCTGGGTTAGAAGAAGGAATGGAAATCATGAGAACTATTAAGCATCATTATCCTAATATTAAAATTGTAACAGATATACATGAAACTAGCCAAGCACTACCGTTATCAGAAGTAGTAGATGTTATTCAAATACCAGCATTCTTATGTAGACAAACTGATCTTTTAATTGAATGTGCTAAAAACTTTAATGTTATTAATATTAAGAAAGGGCAATGGTTATCGGCTGAGGCAATGGAGCATGCAGTTACTAAAATAAAAGAAGTAGATCCAACATGCGAAGTATGGGTAACTGAAAGAGGGTCTAATTTTGGTTATGACAGACTTATTGTAGATTTTAGAGGAGTTGATGTAATGAAACAATTTGCAGATAAAGTTATTTTAGATTGTACTCATTCAACACAAATGGCTGGGGATGGTATAACTGGAGGAAGTCGCAAATTGGCTAAGCAGTATTCACAAGCTGCAAAGATATTTGAATACGATGGAGCTTTTATTGAAACTCACCCAGATCCAGACAATGCAATATCAGATGCAGGAAGTCAAGTAGAATTAGATTGGTTAATATCTAATATTACAAATATATAAATTTA
>Ga0228662_1001174_pt1 | contig 11129 bp, 10 predicted proteins | sample 76DmetaG_FD_183173 | JGI IMG/M metagenome (GOLD analysis project Ga0228662, IMG submission 183173) | Seawater microbial communities from Monterey Bay, California, United States - 76D | ecosystem: Environmental > Aquatic > Marine > Coastal | place: USA: California | collected 2016-11-10
TCCAGTTTATCAACGCAAGTATCTCAGGAAACACTTCTAAAAATGGGTTGTCCAGAGTTGACTGGTCACTTGGCGATAAGCCTAGCATTGTAATCCTTTGTCTTGGGGCAAATGACATGCTGAGAGGTCTTGACCCATCACTGACAAGTAATAATCTTGAACAGATCATTAATAAGTTTGTCGAGAATAAGTCGGTTGTTGTTCTGGCTGGCATGAAGTCGCCTGAGAGTATGGGGGCTAAATACCAATTAGAATTTGATAGCATTTATCCAGAGCTTTCAAAAAAATATAGCCTAATCATGATGCCGTTTCTATTAGAGGGAGTTGCGCTAGAGAAAGATATGCTTCTAGCTGATTACAAGCATCCAAACGCCAAAGGCATAAAAGTGATGGCGAGCAATTTAAAGCCTTATATTCTTGAGGCAATTAAAAAACTGGATTAGAGAGCTCGTTTATTTAATCAATAAACGATTTACAATCTTATCGCCCTCCATATGCGATTCAAATATCTCGTCAATGTCCTCTTCATCAATATATTGATACCAAACGTTATCAGGATAAACCACTGCCACAGGGCCATTTTCACATCGACCCAGGCATCTTGACTCACTTACCCCCAGCCTTCCAACGCCCAATGAGCCATTAGCACGGCACTTATCTTTGGCATAACGATACATCTCTTTTGCCCCATTCTCTGAACAACACTGCTTGCCATCATTTCGAATGTTATTACAGAAAAAAATATGGCGTTTATAGAAATTACTCATAGGATTATCGCTTTTTTATAACAATATTTTTTATCTAGCCCAGTAATTTTAGATGCTAGTTTGGCAGCTTTTGAAGCCCCCATCTCCTCACATAAAATAGGCAAGATTTTTTCAAGCTCAATATTGGCTTCGTCAAGTTCTATTTTATCAGCGGGTGAGACTAAAATCACAAATTCACCTTTCTGATGATTTGAATCACTTTCAAGATAATTAATTAAAGCTGGTAAATTGTCATTAAGAATTGTTTCAAATGATTTTGTAAGCTCTTTTGCTAGACAGACCCTTCGATCTTCTCCAAAGACATCCATCATATCCTTGAGTGTTGATAATATCCTTTTAGGAGACTCATAATAAATAATAGTCTCGTCAAGATTTTTTTTAGTTTTTAAAAATTTTAATCTTGATATTTGCTTAGATGGCAGAAACCCAAAAAAGGTAAAGCTACTGCTCGCTATTCCAGACGAGGATAGTGCTGCGATTGCTGCATTAGGGCCTGGAATTGGCACTACATTAATTCCTATTTTTTTAGCTTCTGATACCAGCTGATAACCAGGGTCACTTATTAAAGGCGTACCTGCATCACTAATTAGTGCGACTGACTGGCCAGAATTAATCGCACTAATAATCCCATTGATCTTTTCATTTTCATTATGTTCATGAAATGCTTTTAAAGGAGATTGAATTTCATAATGATCAAACAGTTTTTTGCTATGTCTTGTGTCTTCGGACAAAACAAAGTCAACACTTTTAAGAATGTCAACCGCCCTAAAAGTAATATCACTTAAATTCCCAATGGGCGTCGCAACAATATAAAGCAATCCAATCATAGAGTAGTCATAATTTTGTTAAATCTTAGGAGTGTTAATATTATGCTTTATTAATTGAAAGCAAAATTTAAATTAATATTTCTATTTGGGTCTTAATTGAATCTGATTTAAAATATAACTTAATTGTTTCCTTGCAATTCAATAAATTAGAGGCCAATATGAAAAAAATTCTCTTTCTTTGTGCAATCATTATTTCTTCTTCAATACTTAGCTCGTGTGCTCCAATAGTCCAGGGCGCTGCAGCTGTATCCACTGTAACAACAATGTCAAATGATCGCAGAACAATGGGAGAAATGATTGATGATAAAACTCTTTATGTAGATATAAATAACATAATTGCCAAAGACTCAATGTTAGAGGAAGCACATATTAATGTTAGTATATTTAATCAATCAGTTCTAATTACAGGGGAGGCGCCTGATGAAAATTCAAGAGAGTACCTTGAAAGCATTATCAAAAGCAAATCTTCAAAAATTAAACAGCTCATCAATGAAGTCGAGGTAATGCCTAATAGTAGCTATTTAGATAGAGCAAAGGACGGCGTTATTACTGTTCAGATTGAAACCTTATTCTTTGACCAAGAAGTCTTCCACCCCAGGCATGTGTCAGTTCATACTGAAAGAGGCGTTGTATATCTAATGGGCTCAGTCACAAAAAGAGAGGCAGAGCACGCAACCAATATAGCCACAAAAGCAAAAAATGTTAAAAAAGTCGTTAAGCTTTTCAATTATCTATTGACTAGGCCAGCCAAAGAAGTTGAAAGAGATAACAAGAAAAAAGAATTAGCAGAAAAGAGAGCAGAGCTTGAGGCTAAGCTTGCCGAGCAGGAAGCCATTCAAAACGATTTAACTCAACAGCTATATGAACTAGGGTCTGATTAATTTTTTAACTGGTGCAAAAGTAAAGCGATGTTGCCCTTTGATTGGGCCAAAATTTTTAAGTGCTTCAAGATGGGCCCTGGTTCCATAGCCCTTGTGTCTTGCAAAACCGAACTCTGGATAAGCCTGATCGAGATCTACCATCTGTCTATCTCTAGTTACCTTGGCAATGACTGATGCAGCTGAAATGGCTGGCACAGTTAAGTCGCCCTTCACAATTGCCCTACACTTTTCTATATCAGGGCACCTGTTCCCATCAACCAGAACACTAGTAATTTGACTGTTATTTGCTAGCTCTATCTTTAATTTCTCTACCGCTCTTTTCATGGCCAGCATTGTGGCCTCTAAAATATTAATTTGATCAATTTCATAGCTACTCGATTGACCAATGGACCAGAGGCACTCACTTGTAATTTGCTCATAGAGCACCTCTCTTTTTTTTTCAGACAGCTTTTTGGAGTCGGTCAGTCCATCAATCTTAAGCCCCAATGGAAAAGCAACTGCAGCTGCAACCACACTGCCAACTAAAGGCCCTCTCCCTGCCTCATCGACTCCAATAACTAGCATCCTTTAATCACTCTAGAAGCCCTTAAAACCAATATCGGTTCTAAAATAACTTCCATCCCACTCGATCTCATTTACAAGAGAATACGCTCTGTTTTGGGCATCTTTCAAATCTTTACCAAGAGATGTAGCGCACAATACCCTGCCCCCATTACTGAGTATTTTCTCGTTATCAAGTTTTGTACCCGCATGAAAAACTTTTGCGCTCGATGATGATTCTGGTAAAGAAATTAAATCTCCCTTTTGATATGAATTTGGATACCCCTTTGCCGCCATAACGACCCCTAAAGATGATCGACTATCCCATTCAGCTGTTACGTCAACTAAAGAGCCCCTAGCCCCTAGAAGACATAAGTTTGCTAAATTGGATTGAAGCCTCATCATAATGGGTTGAGTCTCTGGATCTCCAAACCTGCAGTTATACTCAAGAACCTTAACGCCTCCATTCTGATCAATCATAAGGCCCGCATATAAAAACCCAGTATACGGCATCCCTTCATTTTTCATAGCGTCAACAGTTGGCCTTATAACCTGCTCCATGGCATTTTCATAAACTAAATCGCTGACAACTGGAGCTGGAGAATAAGCCCCCATGCCGCCTGTGTTTGGACCCATATCTCCATTGTCTCTAGCCTTATGATCCTGTGATGTTGCCATAGGCAGTATGTTTTTTCCATCAACCATCACTATAAAGCTTGCTTCTTCCCCCACTATAAACTCTTCAATGACAACTCTTGAGCCCGCCTCGCCAAACCTGTTGCCCTCAAGCATATCATTAATTGCATTAGTTGCTACTTCCAGTGAAGTGGCTATTATCACCCCTTTTCCAGCGGCAAGTCCATCCGCTTTAATCACAATAGGCGTTCCTTGCTCTTTTACATATTCTATCGCTGACTTGGCTTCAGTAAAGACCTTATAGAATGCAGTGGGTATATTGTTTCTCTCTAAAAAATCTTTACAGAACGCTTTTGAACCTTCAAGTTGTGCAGCAAGCTTCGAAGGCCCAAAAATAGCAAGCCCTTCATCTTTAAACTGGTCAACAATTCCAAGGACTAGTGGAGCCTCTGGTCCGACTATAGTAATATCTATCATCTCTTCTTTAGCAAAAGCAATAAGCCCAGAAATATTTTCAGATTCAACACCAATATTAGATATTTTGCTCTCAAGAGCAGTTCCTGCATTACCAGGAGCCACAAAAACATGCTCTACCTCATCAAATTGAGCACATTGCCAAGCAATCGCATGCTCTCTTCCGCCTGAACCAATAACTAAAACATTCATTATCTTCCTAAATAAAATAAAAATAAACGTTAAACAAACAGCCTCTTTGGCAAAACTTCAGAGGAGTTGTTGCTCTCTCCGATTCCAACAAATCTTTTACATGCATCATAAAGTTTAACTTTTTGAGGAGTGCTCAGCTCACTGCATTGTATTTTTCTGCCACACTTGATGTCTGCTGTCTGAGCATTATCTAAATGTATCGACTGCAAATTTGGAATCATGTCGTCCGATCCAATTAGAAGACTATCTAACTCATCCAAGCTCAATTCTTTAAGCTCCTCAAAGGTTTTGCTTTGGACAATATTTAAGTGCGCAAAACCTATCCTTCTTAACTCAATTACATGGCCGCCGCAATTAAGATGTTTTCCAATGTCCTCTATTAAAGTTCGAATATAGGTACCTTTTGAGCAAGACACTTCTAGGGTTAAGATATCGTTTACTATGCTAATAAACTCTATTTCATAAATGCTTACTTCTCTTGGCTTTCTTTCAACCTCTATGCCTTTTCTTGCAAGTTTATACAATGGCGTGCCATTTTTTTTAAGGGCAGAGAACATCGGCGGTATTTGACTAATTACGCCTGTAAAGTTCTTTAGACTACCCTTAATAACAGCCTCATCTATCGCCTGTGTAGAGCCAAATTGGCTTATCTGGCCCTCTGAATCCCCAGTATCACTTATTTCACCAAGCTTGCCTCTTACAAAGTATCGCTTATCGTCATTAAGTAAGAATTGGGCTACTTTAGTGGACTGGCCCAAGCAGATTGGAAGAAGGCCGCTTGCTAATGGGTCAAGACTTCCAGTGTGGCCTGCTTTATTTGCTCCAAATAAGCGCTTTATTTCTTGTAATGCATTGTTTGAACTCTGTCCAGATGCTTTGTCTAAGATCAAAACTCCATCAATATCTCTACCTTTCTTATTTAGTTTTGACATAAAGCTATGAATTCACAATTTTCTTAATAGGTCATCCATTCTAGCTCCAGTATTTGGGGCTGTATCATAAATAAAGCTTAGTGAGGGAGTGTGTCTCAAGTCTAGAGATTTAGAGAGAGACGATCTAAAAAAACCGCCCGCTTTATTGAGCAATTGGGCTACACTCTTGTGCATGTTGTCATCAACAGAGAAAAAGACTTTGGCACTGGTTAGGTCTCTACTCACATCAACATCTGTAATGATAACGTCTTGCAATCTAGGATCTTTCGTGCCTGTTGCAAGAAGCATTGTGAGCTCACGCTTGATCAGCTCATTCACTCTGTCTGCTCTAAAGCTTGGCTGTTTTGGCACCTAGTTTTACCCCTACAGTGAGCGAGCTCTCTCAATTCTTTCAAAAACCTCAATCTGGTCTCCTGGCTTAACATCAGTATAGTTGAGAACGCCTATACCGCATTCAGTTCCAGATTTAACCTCTTTAACATCGTCTTTGAAGCGTCTCAGAGACTCTAATTCACCTTCGTAAATGACAACGCTATCTCTCAAAACACGGATTGGACTGTCTTTCCTAACCACACCCTCTTCAACCATACAACCAGCAATATCACCAAATTTAGGAGACCTAAACACATCCTTAACGCCTGCAATTCCAATAATGTTTTCGCTTAGCTCTGGGCTAAGCATTCCGCCCATAATGGCCTTGATATCATCAATCAGGTTATAAATAATGCTGTAATACTCAATCTTAACGCCTTCAGTGTCAGCAGTTTTTCTAGCAACTGCATCTGCTCTAACGTTAAATCCAAGAACGATTGCCTCAGACGCGCTGGCCAAAGAAATATCGGTATTGTTAATGGCGCCAACGCCTGAAGAAACCACTTTTACTTTTACCTCGTCAGTTGAAAGCTCCTCTAGCGCCTCAACGAGGGCCTGAGCTGAGCCTCTAACATCAGACTTAATGAGCACATTAACTGTTGAAATTTCACCATCTTCCATTTTTGAAAAGAAGTTATCCATCTTCTCTGCTTGTTGTTTTTGAAGTTTTGTTTCACGATCTTTTGTTTTCCTGAACTCAGCAACTTCTTTCGCTTTTCTTTCGCTTTCTACAGCCAGAACCTCTGCACCTGAATCAGGAACACCTGAGAGACCCAAGATCTCAACCGGGGTTGAAGGTCCAGCCTTATTAATTGGCTTACCCTGATCATCAATAATTTGCTTGACCTTGCCAAACTCTAGCCCCGCAATAACAATATCACCTTTGTTAAGTGTTCCAGACTGAACGAGCACTGTTGTCACTTTTCCTCGCCCTTTATCTAGCCTAGCTTCAAGGACAACGCCGCTTGCAGGCTTATCTGAAACTGCACTAATCTCAGCCATCTCAGCTGTCAATGTGATACTTTCCAAAAGCTCGTCAATGCCCTCGCCCGTATGCGCTGAAACGCCAACCATTAAGACATCGCCGCCCCACTCATCGGCAATCACATCGTGTGTTGAAAGAACTTGTTTAACCTTATCGATTTCAGCTCCCTCTTTGTCAATTTTATTAATAGCCACAATAATAGGCACATTAGAGTCTTTTGCATGTTTAATAGACTCAATAGTTTGCGGCATTACGCCGTCATCAGCTGCAACAACTAAAATCACAATGTCAGTTGCTGAAGCTCCTCTTAGGCGCATCTTAGAGAACGCAGCATGGCCCGGAGTATCGATAAACGTTATTAAACTTCCTTTTTGTTCAACCTGATAAGCACCAATATGCTGGGTAATACCGCCTGCTTCAGCAGAGGCTACTTTAGACTTTCGAATATAGTCAAGGAGTGAGGTTTTTCCGTGGTCAACATGGCCCATAATGGTCACAACCGGAGGTCTTGGAGCTGACTCTGCATCATCAATATCATCCTGGATCAAGGTATCTTCAACAGTTTCTTCATTACTAGCGATAGGAGTATGGCCCATCTCTTCTACCACTAGGATTGCTGTATCTTGATCTATAACATCATTCAGAGTTGCCATGACACCCATACCCATCATAACTTTTAAAACCTCTCCAGCTTTGGTAGTCATCTTGAGGGCCAGTTCAGAGATCTTAATTTGTTCCGGTATTAATATCTCATGCTTGATTGGCTCAACTGGCATATGGAAGCCATGTTGTGCTTGCTCATCTTGAACTTTTTGAGATATTTGAGTTCTCTCTTTCTTCTTAAGCTTTCTATTCGGATTGTGCTTTGCAACATGAAGCTCTTTTCTTTTCGGCGCAGTCTCTGGAGCAGATCTTAGTCTCTTTGGCCCCTTCTTCTTGTCTTTTTCCTTATCAGCCTCAATCTTTTCTTTTTCTCTTTTTTCCTTCTCTTCTTTCTCAGCCTGCTCTTTTAAAGTTTTCTGAGCTTGCAATTCTTCATTTTTAATTTTTTGCTGGCGAACCATATCGTTTCGCTTTGCGTCATGCTCTTCATCTTTTTGCTCAGCAATTCTGCCTGCTTCTAGCGCCTCTTTTGCTTTCAAAACAGCTGCATCATCAACCTCTGTCGGCTGGTTAGTTTGAGGAACTTCGCGCTTCTTTTTAACTTGAATTTTAACTCCTCCAGTGGAGGCGCTTGAGGAAGGCTTAGTGGTTTTTCTAGAAACAGAAATACTAGACTTTTTTGCAGATCGTTTGTTCAAACTGGACATTAAAATCTGTCTTTCCTCAGCAGAAATATTTGAATCTGCAGTCTTTCCATCAATTCCTGCTGCTGACAAAATAGTAATAACCTGATCAGGCGACTTTCTAAGTAATTTTGATAAAGTTTCAACTGTATGTGCCATATTCCTACCTATATTTGAGTATCGATTACTAAAACTATCCTGAGTGATTAGTCGAACCAGCCCTCTTTTTCTCTGGCTGCCATGATAACAGCAGATGCACTGTCATTTCCAATATCTTGAATCTCTAATAATTCAACAATTGAGAGCTCTGCTAAATCATCCACAGTATTGATTTCAGCGCCAACAAGTGCTGACGCAAGTGAATCATCTACTCCCTCAACCCCTAGTAATAATTCAGTAGCCTCTGCATCATTCAGAGCTTTGACGAGCTGAGCATCCTGGGCCCTCTCTTGGAGCTCATCAACCATCTCAGAGTCAAACTCCTCAATCTTTGAGAGAGTCTCAGCTTCTGCCTCAGCAATATCATCTAAGCTGGTGTATCCCTCATCAATCAAAACGCCAGCAACCTCTGCATCCACACCAAGTTTTTCAGCGAGTTTTTCACCCGTTTTTTGAATCTCTTGAGCTTGCATTTCATCAGCGTCATTTAAAGACATAACATTAAGCTTCCATCCTGAGAGTTTGCTCGCAAGCTTGATATTTTGGCCACCTCTTCCAATAGCAAGCGCTAACTGATCTTCCTCGACAGCAATGTCCATAGATCTTTTGTCTTCATCCACGACAATTGAACTCACCTCTGCAGGGGCCATAGCGTTAATCACAAATTGTGCTGGGTCATCATCCCAAAGAATGATATCAACGCGCTCACCATTAAGCTCATTAGAAACAGCCTGCACTCTTGCCCCTCTCATGCCGATACAGGAGCCAATCGGATCAATACGCTTATCTTTTGCTTTCACAGCGAGCTTTGAACGAAGGCCTGGATCTCTAGCCCCAGCCTTGATCTCAATAACGCCCTCACTGATTTCAGGAACCTCCATCTCAAATAGTTGAACCATCATGTCATTCGCAGTTCTACTTAAGAAAATTTGTGCGCCTCGTGGCGTTGACTTGACCTCTTTAATGTAGGCTCTCAGACGGTCATTTTTTCTTATCGATTCATTAGGAATCAGGTCATATTTTGAAATCATGCCATCAATTCCGCCCATATCAACATAGACATTTCCTCGATCGACTCTCTTAACAGTCACCATCACCACTTCGCCAACTCTTTCGGAATAGTTATCAACTACAACCGTTCTCTCTGCCTCACGAACCTTTTGAATAATAACCTGTTTAGCCACCTGGGCTGCAATTCTTCCAAACTCAAGAGACTCCATTGGCTCCTCAACAAACTCATCTACATTCAATCCGTTTGCATCAGCCTGATATATGTGTAACTCAGGATCAAACATGTTTCCATCGTCATCAACAAATTCTTCTCCATCTTCAATGACCTGCCATTGCCTGAAAGTTTTAAACTCACCTGTGTGCCTATCAACCTCAACACGCACTTCTATATTGCTGCGCTTTTTCGTGGCAACCGCTAACGCCTCTTCCAAAGACTCCAGAACATCCTCTTTGGTGATATTCTTTTCATTTGAGATTGCCTCAATCATTAAAAATAATTCTTTGCCATCCATCGGCTTCTCCTAAAAATGAGCAACTAAATTTGCTTTTTCTATTAAATCTATTTCTAAGGTAACAGGGCCAAGCTCGGTCACCAACTCTATTGCATTACTTTTTTCGCTAACGCTTCCAATTGCGCCAGTAAAGTTTCTTCTTCCATCTATTGGCCTATATGTTCTTATTCGAACATCATGCCCCAAAAAACGCATGTAATGAGAAACACTAAAAAGGGGCCTTTCAATTCCTGGGGAAGATACCTCAAGATTATATTGCCCACTAATTGGATCCTCAACATCCATTATCGCACTGACTTGACGGGAAACAACCTCACAATCATCAACCCCAATGCCTTTCTCTGAGTCTATATAAAGCCTCAAGACAGAGTGCTTACCACTAGGCACATATTCAACGCCCAACAGCTCGTACCCCAGGGCATGGACACTAGGGTTAAGTATTGAAAGCACTTTGTCTGCTATCTTAGCCACAAAAAACTCCTAATAAAAACCCCCAAAAGAGGGGGTCTAAATTGGTAGCGGGGATAGGATTTGAACCTATGACCTTCGGGTTATGAGCCCGACGAGCTACCATGCTGCTCCACCCCGCACTAAAGAGGCGAAATTATACGCCCAAAACCTCGTCAATTCAACATTTTTTGCCCGTCATGCTCATTATTATTCAATCTGATTGCATTATAATATGCCGATGAAGCGAATTAGACTCGGCGTATTGATGGATGATATTTCCAATATTAAGCCAAACAAAGACTCGTCATTTGCAATGATGCTAGAAGCGCAGGCTCGTGGCTGGGAAATTCATACCTTTGATGGCCCTGATATGTATTATTCGGATGGTAAGGTTTTTGCCTCAACAAGAATTACAGAAGTTCAAGACTCAGAAATAAGCTGGTTCAGCTCAAAGCCATCAAGCGCGGTCAATTTAAGCACCCTGGATGTGGTCTTTATGCGCAAAGACCCGCCCTTTGATATGGACTATATATATTCTACATACCTGCTTGAACAACTAGAATCAGATGGGGTTTTGGTCATAAATAAACCAAGCTCACTAAGGGATGCCAATGAAAAACTATTTGCATTAAACTTTCCTGAGTGCATACCTAAAACGCTGGTGAGCTCAAAAATTCGTGAACTTAATAATTTTATTGATTCGTTAAGAACCGTTGTGGTCAAACCTCTTGATGGCATGGGCGGAACAGATATCTTTAAGCTCTCAAAAGGTGACAATGATATTGATGATATTCTCAAAAGGATCACCAACAATGAATCTCGCTACATCATGGCACAAGAATTTTTGCCAGAGATTAAAGATGGCGATAAACGAATCCTTTTGATTAATGGAAATCCAGTTGACTATGCTCTTGCCAGGCTGCCTGCAGAAGGCAGCTTTAAAGGAAATCTTGCGGCTGGTGCAAAAGGGGTGGGAAAGCCACTATCCGAGAGAGATCGGTATCTATGCACTCAAATTGCGCCAACATTAATTGATAAAGGGCTTGTCTTTGTTGGTCTTGATGTCATCGGTGATTTCATCACTGAGATTAATGTGACCAGCACG